>Ga0154000_1000127_pt1 | contig 22109 bp, 24 predicted proteins | sample TSNC084MetaG_FD_104674 | JGI IMG/M metagenome (GOLD analysis project Ga0154000, IMG submission 104674) | Attine ant fungus gardens microbial communities from North Carolina, USA - TSNC084 MetaG | ecosystem: Host-associated > Fungi > Mycelium > Unclassified | place: USA: North Carolina, Lumber... | reverse complement strand
TGCGCCTTCGTTTCTGGGGGCCAAAACAACAAACTAAGCTAAATTACAATTAAATCGAAAAGGAGATTGATACCATGACGAAAACACTGAAAATTGAGGGAATGTCCTGTATGCACTGCGCGGAGACGATCTCGTTACGCTGGGCGAGCGCATTCGCCCGGCGGAGAATCGGTGAGATATAAAGATGCCGCCCGGATATGTGTCAGATGACCGCATCCGGGCGTTGCCGTATGTTGTATGAAACATTCAATTGTGAAACCCGTGCACCGGAAAGATCATCAGGAAGGCCGCGCCATATCCGGTCTCCTTGGCGATTTTGATTTGCTCCATAGGGCTTGTGCCGGGGATGGTCAGATAAGCTCACAGTGTTCAGTTGTTCCGGAGCAGTGTGCGTGGAGTACTTGTGGGATTTTGCGTGAGAGGGGCTGACGTATCTCCCGTTTTCCTTCTATGTAGATATGGACAAGAAAAAACAGGCGAGTAAAATGATCTGCTCACCTGTTTTTCTAATCCTGTCAAAAAATTATACTGCGTAGAGAAAGATTAGCCAAGCTTATCACTGCTCTGCTGCCAGTGCCTTTTTATCTTGTTCAATTACCTCTCTGATCTGTTTGATTCGGTCATTCATCAGATTCTGCCAAGCGCCCGGAACCCTAAGTATCTTGCCGCTGCCATCGTTTTGTTTTGCAAGCGCAAAGTAATCGCCGGGATAATGGCTGGCATGGGAGGGGATGACAATATCGACCGGCTCTTTTGCGAGTTCTTCCAGGGAGTGCAGGTATTCATCTTGCAGTGCGAGCGGCAAACGGTTTTCAGTAAGCTCTGCAATGGAGAGACCGTTAAGCCCCAGACCTCCATGCATCCCAAGCGTCAGCGTTTCGCCGCCGCAGTCGACGTGCAGTAGAAATGAGGTACATCCCGGCGTATGCCCCGGCGTATGAACCGGCTTTATGAGGATATTGCCAAAATCCAACACGGACGTATAATCGTAATATCCAGCAATTTGAAATTCGGGAACCTTTTCTTCACAGAAGATCAATTCTCTACGTTCTGTAAGAAAAAAGGAATCACCCTCCGGGAAATAGATCTCACATCCGGAATAGCCCTGTACCAGCCGCGCCGCGCCGCAATGATCGACATGACCGTGGGAAATCATCACCCTCTTAATATCTGCCGGATCAAATCCAATCTTACGGATAGACTCAAATAATAAGTATGCTGTTTCCTGCATAGCAACGTCCAGTAGAACAATTCCCTGAGAGGTATTGAGTAAATAGCTGCCCACATAACTATTGCCTATGTAGTACACATTGGGGACCACCTGATAAGGCTCCATTTTTGTCTGCCATGGATTGTATATGTAATTGTGCAGACGCCCCATTACTGTTTCTATCAATGCGCGTGTTTCTTCACTGACCTTCATAGCGCTAAAACCCCTTCTTTTAAATATATTAAACTTGAGAATTATCCTTATGGACGGATACAGATCGGAACCCAGATCAGATAGGCGGCCAAAACAATCAGAACACTGGGGAGCCCACCGATAAAGAATTCTTTCATGGTGTATTCTCCGGAACCAAAGGACATGGCGGAGGGGGACGATGCCATAGGAGTCAGCAGAGCAATTGTACCGGCAACCAGAGCGCCAGTCATGGCAAACTTGGGGTTAATGCCAATGTTGACAGCGATCGAAGCCTCAATTGCCATAAACAGGTTCATGACGACAATATTATTCATAAACTGAGTTGCGATGAGTGGAACCACCAGAAATACTGCGGCCAGAAGATATGGATTGGTCTGACCTCCCATCATATTCTGCAGTCCCTGTGCCATTAGCTCACCCGCGCCAGTATTATTTAGCGCGGTGGCCATGGGTAGAAATCCTCCAACAATAAACACGACAGGCCAGTTGATCGCGGCAACTGCTTCCTTGCCTGTTTCTATACCAGAGCACACCATCAACAGCGCTCCGACCACAGCCAATTGCGTGGTGTTCAGAGGAATCGCGTCGATTAGACCGGAAAGGATCATCAGGATCACGATGCCCAAGAAAATGCCATAGGCCAGCCGTTCTTTCTCCGGGGTGAGTTTGGACTCCTTATTCACCGTAACAATCTGTTGATCGTTTGGGAAATCCATGCGTTTTGGCAGCAGTCGGTAACCAAAGAAAAGAATAAATGCTGTTGTGACCAGCAGGATTGGCGCCTTCACGAGAGCCAGATCGAAGAAACCGAATTGTTCTTCTGAACCAACCTCCTTCAGGATGGCGTTAGCGTACAGGTAAAAGGAAACACCAGCGCCGATCGGGAGTACCGCAGACCACATATTTGCAATATCGGAAACCGGCTTGATCACACGCTGCTTGCTAAGCCCCAGATTGCTACAGACGATAATGATAAACGGAGTCAACGTTGCGACTGTGGAAGCCGCGTTGAGCAGGGTCGCCATAATCATGGCTACAACACCAAAAATTACAACAATCAGCTGTTCCCGTTTGTTTGGTTTTCCTTTGAAATCAATGGCCAATACACGGTTAGATATCTGCTCTGCCAAACTTGTTTTTGCCAGACCTCCACCCAGAACGAAAAGCGCCGCAAATGTAATTGTCGCTGAGTTTGAGAAGCCCCCCCACGCATCGTTAGTGGACAAAACGTTGGTGATGGACAGTGCCACAGGACAAAAGATGCCAACGACCCCCAGGGGAACCCGGTTAGAAATCAACGCGATGATACAGATCAGCAGAATGATAAATGTAATAATCATAGGACTCATAAATCAACACCCCTTCTTTATTTGATGGTAATTTCTACAATTACTACTATAGCTCCACACAAACACTTTGTAAAATTGTTAATTTTTGAGTCACAATAAGAAAAATTTATACTGCAGTTCACCACTCAGAATTCGCTTCCAAATGTTCTGTCACGCAGCTTAACAGTTTCCTGACCACAGAAAGACGCGCGCTTTCTTTTTTCCAAACCAGATAAACCGTTACTGGCAGTGCTTCCTCCAGAGGAATTCCCACGATGTTGTTGTTTTCAGAAAAGGAACTTTCTACCAAAAAGCCGCAGCCTTCATTTTTGGAAATCAACTCCTGCATGATCTTGATCTGACCGCAACGATATATTATCTTCATATCTCCGTTGTTTTCCCGATATTTCTCAATCAGGCTGAAGTTTTTCAAATAGATGTCTCCGAAATAGGAAATAAGCGGCTCGTCCTTGATTTCCTGAAAGGAAAGGCATGTTCGGCTTGCCAAAGGATGATCCTTTGACACGCAAAATAAAAAGCGGGACTTTTTCCAGATTAGAGAGCAGTACTTGCTGTCTTCCGGCCGATAGGGAATCAGTAGGACGTTAAGCTTGCCCTCGTCCAGCAGGGGCAACAAATTTGCCGTGATATCTTGGGTCAACTGTATCTCAATATCAGGATATGCATTATGAAGGATTCGAAACAGTTCCGGAAAGGCGGAAACACTAGTCATATTGGGGCTGCCCATGAGTAGGCGGCGCGTTTCATCTACCTTATCCCTCATAACCATTTTAATCAGATCCGCGTCATTCAGGAGCCGGATTGACAGCTCCAGCAGTTCTTCGCCAGCTGCTGTGAGGATTAATCCATTACGGTCTCGTTCCATGAGAGCGACACCAAATTCTGTTTCCAGCTCTTTCACTGCGTTGGTCATAGTGGGCTGCGTAACATGTCTCAGCTCCGCTGCCTTAGTAAAGCTCCGGGTACGGCATACTTCTGCAAAATAGGACAGTTGCAACAGTGTCATCTCCTTACCTCCCATACACATTCTGTGCTGCCATTCATATCTTATCATCTAAACATTTATTTATACAACACAAATCATCACAGAAAATTCAAACAGAATAGTAATTACTGGTGTTCAGTGTCAGCGAGACTTATCTGGAAATTTTAAGAAATTATAAGGCAGCAGGCGGATGTCAAATATTCGCCTACTGCCTTATGGGCAATCATGTGCATCTGCTGATGCACGAAGGGTCGAAAGGCTTGGACAAGTTCTTTCGGCGTGTCGGAACAAAGTACGTCTATTGGTATAATGGGAAATATGCAAGAGTAGAGCACCATGCCTATACTTATGACACCCAAAACCGCCTGCTGCTGATGCTGGTCGCGGTGGCCTGTGGCATTGTGATCGGCGCGTCCAGTATCTTGTGTACCGTTGTGGTATTCCAGAAATAGGGGTCTTTGCAGGGCCGCGCCTTTTGCATGATACCGTGTTCGTACTTGTACGCGCTCGGTGTCTATGTTGTCATTGATTGCGATTAACCGCACATTCTTCTCTGAAAAGAGGATTTCCGTATAAAATCCCACTTTCAAATAGTCGCGCCCAAACCTCGACATATCCTTGACGATTATCGTTGACACGTTTCCAGCTTCTACTTCCTCAATCATCCTTGCGAAACTCGGCCTTTCAAAATCGGCCCCGGAATACCCATCGTCATAGATAAACTCATAAGGGGTAAAGCCGTTTTCCTCGGCGTACTTCGTGAGGATTTTTCGCTGATTGATTATGGAATTGCTATCCCCGTTTAATTCGTCCTCATGGCTCAATCGACCGTATAAGTAAATCTTTTTATCAGGCTGTCTAAGCATTGTAACCTCCATTCCGACAGCCAACAGACGGTAATGTATACTCTAATTATACCGCTTTTACCGCCCATTGGAAAGGATGTCGCGGTGGAAATCACCTATTTCAAACCTTGTCCGGTTTGTCGGCGTCATATTGAAGCAGGCGAGCAAATGTGGAAATAATATCGCCCTCTTTACCCTCTTTGAAGCGGGAGGACACAAGGAAAGTCGTATTGCCGATTTTTCTTGTGGTGGTACGTTCCGGCGGGGTATATGTAGCAGTAGTGGTAATGTTTTCAGTCTTTACGGTTTCCGGCATAGTAAACTCCTTTCTATCGTAGGCGGTCACTTCGGGCCAAGTTGGCCCGAAGTAGTGAAATGTTAGCTTTTTGTATGGAGGGTAATATAAAACCCTTACTACCCCTCAAAACGGGGTTAATAGCGTGACAAAAACCCTGTAATCATGCGGCTTTGCGGACTGGTAAAACATAGTAAATCATAACATTGGAGTGTCCGAAACTTAGGCCGCTGCGCCTATCCGTCCAGTCAAGGGGCGGGTAGTATTTTGCATTCGCAAAATCTCCACCCTTAAACCCTTGACAGGCCGGATTTTTGCCGTGTCATTTCGCCGCCGAAAACGGGGAGCAGGAACATGGTTCTCGCCCCGTTTCCGTCCGCTCCATTGTACGGCAAAACCGGCTCCGCTGGATGGCCGCAAGGCGTAAGTCTTTGCGGGGCCAGCCCCGCGCCCCGGCCTCCTCCAAAGAGCAGGAGGGCAAAAGGCGTTGTCAAGTGGAACGTGGAATAGCGGACTAAGCGAAGCGCGGGAGCATATGCCGCGAAAGCCGCTTGACATAAGCCGTTGCCCCAACACTAACCCGCAGGGTTGCCGTTCTTTATGAATGGCAACCCCTGCCACATGGCGAGTGGGGGGAGTTCAAGAGGGGGAACGCCTCTTGATACCCTGCCGGACTTCGGGCCAACTTGGCCCGAAGTTACAACGATTGCTTCTACTTCTTAGGACAGTTAGAGGCGTTTTTGCTACGCTTTTTTGTATGTATATATACGCATACGCACTTGCGTATATCTTGCTTTATTGATATACTAAAGGCAACGGCCCCGCCTAAAAAGACGGGGCCGCCGGATAAGTACATCTATTCTGCAAAAAATTTGCAGAGTTGCTTTAGGGAAAGCCTGATTGACTGGCCTATTGTAGCTGGATTTACACCCTCCAACTCCGCGATTTCGCGGTATTTCAAACCGCGAAAATAGTACAGGCGCAACCGGCGTTTTTGTGCTTCGGTCAGCTTGTCGATAGCCTCATGCAATCGTGCATCGCGCTCCATCTTCTCGTACAGGTCGGCGGTATCCTCAGCCGCCGCTAACAGGGAAAGTTCCAAAAATTCGTCTGTTAGCGGCGTAAAGTCAAGGCGCCGCCTGTCTTGCCGCCTTTGGGACTGGATTGTTCGGTCGGACTGTTCCAGCAGTTCTTTGACCGAAGTTGAAACCTCAACACAAATCCGGCTCCCATTGGTGGTTTTATATTCTATCGTTACTAACTTGTCCATTGTTTTTCCTCCATTCATCATGTTAGCGAATCGCTTCGCGGGTAACTGGCTGATGAATGGAGAAAGGCGGGGAGCGACAACCGGGGCCGCTATGCTTCGGAGGCCCGGCCCGGACTTCGGGCCAACTTGGCCCGAAGTGGCGAATTACTTTGCTGTCGGCTGGCTAAATCAGGCCGTTATGTTTCCATAGCGGCCTTTGGTCCTGTTTTGGAAAGTAACAAAACATGGCGGCATCCTCCTTAATTTATTACCGCCACATAAAAACGGCGACTTTGATTTTCTTCAATCAAAACCGCCGTTTAGTATCTTTTCCCATTTGGGCGTAATAAAGCGACTACCAAAGCAACGGTTTTTTTTATTTGCTTTGGCAGTTGCCTTTTTTATCACTACATTTCCAGTTCCAATGTGTAAGGGTTATGTTGTCCTTTCAATCAGTTTCTTCTTCTTCCATTGCTTGCTGTAAAAATACACCGCACCTATAAGGGCGGGAATAATGGGTGACAATGCCTGTCCCCAATAAATACCCTCATACCCGTATAGAACCGAAGTGCTTAAAAACCAACATAACGGCAATCGGATAAATGCCGCGTCTAACAAAGCGTCCACCATTGCAAGACTGGCGGAGCCTACACCTACCGCAAAAGAGTCAAAGCTATACATCGTTGCATAAATAAGGCTATTCCAAAAGCAACAAATTCTTAAATACTGCACTCCCGCCTCGATAACTTCTGGATTTGACGGATCAAAAAGCATAATCAAGGGTTTAGCAAATATCTGTACGGCAATGACAGCTATTAACGTTACAAGCAAATTGAGCCGCAACCCGTTTTTTCCGGTTTTTTCAGCCCTGTCGGTTATGCCCGCTCCCATGTTCTGTCCAACCATAGTTGTCACGGACTGTCCAACAGCCCAACAGGGCATTCCTGCAAAGGTATTGATTTTTAGACCAATACCAGCGGCGGCGGCAATAGTTACACCGAAGCCGTTTAGCATTGCGGCAAGCACCACATAAGATACATTGACAACAGTCATTTGAACGGTGGTAGGCAAACTGATTTTTAATACCGAAATCAGTTTATCTTTTTTAATGACAAAGCTCTTTAGCTTGAAGTCAAAAATAAACGCTTGCTTTTTCAGATAGACAACGGCGATTATAAACGAAACGCCTTGAGCAATTACGGTAGCATAGGCCGCGCCGACTGTACCCATTCGCATTGGGCCAACAAAAAGATAATCCAAAATCACATTGATAACTGTTGCAATCCCTACAAAAATCAATGGCCGCGTGGAATCCCCGAAGCCCCTCAAAATAGAGCAGGTAGCATTGTACCCGAATACAAAAAATGTTCCGAGAAAAATGATTAGCATGTAATCATAAGCGTCCTGCAAGGCTTCGGTTGGTACGTTCATTAGGTCGAGCAACGGTCTGTATACAAACAATCCAATCCCCGTAATTAGCAACGCCACAATAGCTGTTACAGAATAAATTGTGCCAACTGTTTCTTTTTGACTTTTTCTATCATTCGCGCCTTTGTATTGCGCAATCAAAACTGTGCCGCCTAATGTAACGCCGGTACATACGGCATTGATAATAAATACAAGCGTGGAAGCGTTACCAATGGCGGCAACCCCTGTGCTTCCTACTATTCTTCCCACTACCAACATATCAACAATGTTGTAAAGCGATTGCAGCAGATTGGCAAAAAATAAGGGTATTGCAAATTTGATAAGTTGCGTTGGCACATGGCCGACTGTCAAATCCTGTTCGGTTTCCATAAAATCAATCCTTTTCCAAAATAAAAAAGCAGAAAGCTACGCAAAATGCGTGGCCTCCTGCTTGATATGCCACCAAAGGCATACTCCCCCATATGGGACGCAAAAAGGCCACCGACAAAACATTGTCAGTGGCCTAAAAACCCAACCTTATTACGACATCAAAAGATAGTCAGAAACGATGCCGCTTCTAACTCCTTGATGTCGATGAAGATTTGCTTCTATTAGGCTCCGTACAATGCTTCATCGCATCCAGTTGTGCGGAGCCATTTTCAATGCAAACTTTATTGTAAATGATATAAAACATAGAATTACATCCTTCCTATAACGTAAATAATTATATCTTTTAATTAGGCTTTTGTCAATCACAAGGTATCCCTCAAATCTCATATTAAGCAAGGAAATATAGCCCTCCGCTAAACGGCAAGCAGGGCAAGTGTACACACACTTGCACATTTTTAGGATTTTCCCTTGCGGTCAAATCCTAAAAATTGCTTGTTGGGGTAGCCACCCCAAACCCGGCTTATGTTGCGTCATATCGCTACCGCTCCATTCCTTATTTAACTTCGGGCCAAGTTGGCCCAACGTTGGGTCATATTCAGTTTTTGGGGAGGGTACGAGCCACTATATAAAATGCTCCTTTCTCTTGTTTAGTATCAGTTTTTGTCGTATAATTAGAACATCTCTTGTATGGAATGAGGCGGGTATAATGAGTTCAGTCTTCTTTGGAATAAATGAAATAGAATTACGTGATATTTGCAGACATCATATAGATACCTTTGAAAGTTGGTCGCGACGTTTAATAGATGAACTGTTTAGGGGCAAGTATGGTGTTGATTACTTCGACTATAAGATTTCCGATGAACAACCTTTGGTGAAAAACGAAGTTAAACAGCGTATTGAGAAACGCATGTCGGATAATCCAAGGAGATTTCCCAGAAAAATTGACGCCATTTTGATGGAAGACATTGTATATTTCTTCTGCCGGGATGATTTGTATACAGACTTTTTCAAACAGGTTTTAGAGCCATTCTTTTCTGGGCCAAACGAAGTGCGAAGTGTACTCGAGCGTACCATACCAATCCGAAATAAATTATCACACGGAAACACAATTTCGCATCACGAAGCCGAGCAATGTATATGTTACACAAATGACTTCATAGAGGTCTTTAAGTTATATTATCAGGGCCTCGGCAAAGAAAGAGATTACAATGTGCCTGTATTCCTGCGAATTAAAGATTGTAAGGGAAATGATGTTGTTCGTGAGGATTCCAGTTATTCTTGGGAAAAATCCTTTAAGCACCCCTTAGGCCCTAACGTGCAACTGCGCTCTGGAGATGAGTACAAATTATGGGTCGAAGTTGATAGCAGTTTTGATAGTTCCGCTTATGATATTAATTGGCGTGTCGAGTATTCGATAAATGATTTATTGGCGAAAGGTTCAGGAAATGAAATTAGTTTTACTGCTACCAACAAAGCTGTTTCATATTCGCCAGAAATAATAGTAATTCTCAAGACAAAGAAAGAGTGGCACCGCTTTGGGAAAAGTGATGACTGGATTAAGATACGTTTAAATGAGGTATTGCCCCCAATTGAAGATACATATTGAGTAAAAGTTAACTTCGGGCCAAGTTGGCCCGAAGTCCTGCATACTCTCACAGCACAACAAGCTTCGCAAGGTGTTTTAAGAGTTTTGAATACTGCTCCCATATCTCGGCATAGCCTTTTTGCAGTTCGGTAATTTCAGCTTGATAGGCTTTGTGCGCCTGTGCGTGTTTGGCTATTTGTGCAAGATTATTAACACATCGGCGTTGCAAGGATATAAGTTCTTTTGCGGGAGCGAGGTCAACATTTACAGCATACCCGTCAACCATCATCTTGCGAAGAAAGGCGCTCTGGTTTTGACTGTCCAGTTCTTTCATACGCTCTCGAATGGCGGCTAATTCGTTATGTGTTACCATAATATGTAACCGCAAATTGCGTTCTCTTTTTGACATAATATTTGGCCTCCAATTCAATAAATCTGCTGTGCGATTTTGCTTTGTTTGTTAGCATTATACATTCGTCTGTTGGCTGTCTATCTCGTTATTTTAGTGTTCGGTAGTTGCTTCCTTATGCACCCTGCCCATTTTCATGGGCGTTATTATCTCCCGCGTGGCCTGCGGCTGTTTAAAGGTCAAGCCTTATCATTTATCCCTTGAAATCATAGTAAACCAATGGTACAATAGGTTCATGGAGGTGATACCATGAAAATATCGACAAAAGGCCGCTATGCGTTGCGAATTATGCTGGATCTGGCACAAAACCATACAGGGGATTTTATCCCACTCAGGGACGTTGCGGAACGACAGGATATTACCGTTAAATATATGGAGCAGATCATAAGCGTGCTGAGCAAGGCGGGCTACCTTAAAAGCTCGCGAGGAAACGGAGGCGGGTACCGACTTGCGCGAAGCCCAAAGAATTATAGAATTGGGGACATTCTGCGCACTATGGAGGGAAATCTTGCGGTGATCGCCTGCTTGGAGGATTCGCCCAATGAATGCCCGCGCAGCAATGATTGTACCACGCTTCCATTCTGGCAGGGACTTAACCGTGTTATTGAGGAGTATATTGACAGCATGACGCTGGAAGATTTGATGCAAAACGCAATTGACCGGAATCAAGGAGCCAATATTTAGGTTTCGCGCGCTCAAAATATAGATTTGCGTAATTGACAAAAGGTAAGCCATACGCTATAATCATATTAAATCTATGGGAATAATAAATAATTTGAAAGGAAGGGATTTTCTATGAGTAAAGACAAATACCGTTTTGAAACACTCCAGCTTCATGTGGGACAGGAGAATCCAGACCCAGTCACCGATGCAAGAGCTGTGCCGATCTACCAAACATCCTCCTATGTGTTCAAGGACTGTGCGCAGGCGGCGGGGCGCTTTGGCCTCACCGAAGGTGGAAACATCTATACTCGCCTGATGAATCCAACCTCCGATGTGTTCGAGCAGAGGATTGCGGCACTGGAGGGTGGCGCGGCCGCTCTTGCCACTGCCTCCGGCGCAGCCGCCGTTACATATGCAATCCAGAATATCGCAAGGTCCGGTGACCATATCGTATCTGACAAGTTTATCTACGGCGGTACTTATAACCTGTTGGCGCACACGTTCAAGGAGTTCGGGATAGAGACCACATTTGTTGACGGCAGCACCCCGGAAAACTTTGAGAAGGAAATCAAGGCAAACACAAAGGCGATCTTTATCGAAAGCCTCGGAAATCCCAACTCCACCATCATCGATATAGACGCTGTGGCGGAGATCGCGCACAAGCGCGGCGTCCCGCTGATTGTGGATAACACCTTCGCCACGCCGTACCTGCTCCGTCCTATTGAGCATGGCGCTGATATCGTGATACATTCCGCTACTAAGTTTATTGGCGGTCACGGCACCTCCATCGGGGGCGTGATCGTAGATAGCGGCAAGTTTGACTGGACACAAAATGATAAATTCCCCGGTCTTTCGAAGTCAAATCCCAGCTATCACGGCGCGGTGTTTACACAGGCGGCGGGGAATCTGGCGTACATCATCAAAATCCGCACAACGCTGATGCGGGATACCGGCGCCGTGCTCAGCCCATTTCATTCCTTCCTATTCCTGCAAGGGCTGGAAACCCTCTCTCTGCGTGTCGAACGTCACGTGCAAAATGCTTTAAAGATTGTGGATTTTCTGGCAAACCATCCAAAGGCGGAGAAGGTCAACCATCCTTCCTTGCCCGAACACCCCGATCACGCGCTATATGAACGGTATTTTCCAAACGGAGCGGGTTCCATCTTTACCTTCGAGATAAGGGGTGGCGCGGATGAAGCAAAGGCGTTCATCGATAAGCTGGAGCTTTTCTCACTGCTGGCGAACGTGGCGGATGTAAAATCATTGGTAATCCATCCGATGTCCACCACCCACTCGCAGATGAGCGCGGACGAGCTGCTGGATTCCGGAATTAAGCCGAACACGATCCGGCTATCTATTGGCACCGAGCATGTGGAAGACATTATAGAGGATCTGGAGCAAGCGTTTCATTGAGAATCGTTCAATCGGGCGGAAAAGCAGGTTGCCTTTCCGCCCGATACCATGAGGTGAACATGAATAAGAATGTATTGATTGCCATGAGCGGCGATGTTGACAGCTCCGTTGCGGCATACCTGCTGAAACTGCAAGGCTTCGGTTGATACGGCGAATTATTTTGCCTGTTGCTTTGCCTGTCGCAATGCCGAATATTTTAAATATTTATTTTACCATCTTTATAGAACGCACAATCAAATTTCTGGAGCGATATAAACAAAACTTCATTTTCAATATATAAACTTAATTACGGAAGGCCGTTTCTATGCTTGCCCGGTTTGTATTTTAACACTTATCAGGGCGCGGTTGTTCCTATATTCTGACCCGTAATCGTAAGAGAAGAAGCCCAGAATAATTTCGGGCTTCTTCTTGTGTATTTTAAAGGAAGAATTCGATGGTCTTTTCCGGCGCTTTTCTGGTTTCTCTGTTAAACAGGATAACCGCCTCCCGCGTTTCCAACGGGCCGAGGGCATAAGGGCCTTTTTCCTCCCTGTTCATTATGCCAAAGACCACACGCCGGTTTTCCCGAATTCACCCTTGCCATTATAGGCGTCCAAGCAGTACATCATAATGTATTTCGGCACATCCGGGGGGATCTCATTCCGCTCAAAGAGATAACTAATCGCGTTTAACATGCTGGTAGGGCCGCAACTATATTCGGTCATTTGATAGCGAAGCGGTATTTTCTCATATGCTTATCCCTCTTTTACTCCTTTCCCGGTATCAAGGCAGTCACCAGTCCGGTGATCCGTTCCAATTCCTTTACGGTAGTGTATTCCGCGCAGGAATGGCAGTTGTTCATTGCGGTCGCGATGACAAGCCCGGAAATTCCGTGCTTCGCGAAATGGTTGTTATCGCTGCCACCGAAGGCCGGTGACAGGGCAAAAGGCAAACTTAGAGAAGTACAGGCGGCTTCAAAACGTTTTGCTGCGGGATGCCCCGCATCGGTTTCGTATGCCTCGATATGACAGTCCGGCTCCATCTCAACCGTTGCCCCAAAAGGCTTCGCGGCGTCCATAAACACCTGTTTTACTTGCTTTATTTGCCTCAGGGCTTTTTCATGGGAATAGCTGCGTATCTCGCCTTTTACAACGCAACGGTCTGGTATAATGTAAGGATACTCAAAGATGTTTAAAAAGTAAATCATATTATTCATATGAAATAAATATGATTATTCTATTGACAAACTACTTGCCTTGGAGTAAGATATCAGTAATATCTATAGTATATATTTCATATATAAATACTATGATTATATTAAGGAGGCCAACACATGTCTAACATTGCAAAAAGCCTGACCGATCTCATTGGGAAAACTCCTTTGCTGGAACTACGCGGATATGCCGGGAAGCAGGGGCTTTCCGCTACACTGGTAGCGAAGCTGGAGTATTTCAATCCGGCGGGCAGCGTAAAAGACCGCATCGCCAAGGCCATGATTGACGAGGCCGAGCAGAATGGCAAGCTTGTACCCGGCTCGGTCATCGTTGAGCCTACCAGCGGAAACACAGGAATCGGCCTTGCATCGGTGGCGGCGGCAAGGGGATACCGCATCATCCTGACCATGCCCGAAACCATGAGCGTGGAGCGCCGCAAGCTGCTAAAGGCTTATGGCGCAGAGCTTGTGCTGACCGAGGGCGCGAAAGGAATGAAAGGCGCCATCGCAAAGGCGGAGGAACTCGCGAAGGAGATTCCGAACGCTTTCATACCCGGGCAGTTTGTTAATCCGGCCAATCCCCAGGTTCACAGGGAAACGACCGGCCCCGAAATCTGGAGCGATACAGGCGGCAAGGTGGACGTTCTTATATCCGGCGTAGGGACGGGCGGCACCATTACAGGGGCTGGAGAATACTTAAAATCACAGAATCCGAACATTAAGATTATTGCGGTGGAGCCCTTCGATTCCCCGGTGCTGTCCGAAGGCAAGGCAGGGCCGCACAAGATTCAGGGGATCGGCGCGGGCTTTGTGCCGGATACACTGAACACCGGCGTTTACGATGAAATCATCAAGGTGCAAAATGAGGATGCTTTCCAAGCGGGCAGGGATGTGGCGAAATCCGAGGGCCTGTTGGTGGGCATCTCCTCCGGCGCGGCACTCTGGGCAGCAACACAGGTAGCGAAACGCCCGGAATACACCGGGAAAACCATCGTTATCATCCTGCCGGATACAGGTGAGCGATATCTTTCCACAGCTTTGTTTGAGAAATAACCGTTTTTATAAAAAACCGCCGTCAAGTCCTCGAGAGGGAACAACGGTGGTTTTTCTTACTTAACGACAAAAAAGCGGTTCGCTATCGCAACGCTTTCCATGGCGCCACTGGCGTAATAATCCGCGCCTACGAAATCAGCGTATTCTTTGTTGAGCACCGCGCCGCCCACAAAAAAGGCGCAATCAAGACCGGATTCCCTGACCATCGTTTCTTTCATGCTTTTGACAGTTGTCGTCATCAGGGCGCTGAGTCCCGCCAGGCGGACATTGTGACTCCTTATGGCATCTATCACCGCTTGTGCCGGCACGTCTTTGCCGAGATCGATAATTTCGTAGCCATAGCTTTCCAGTATCATGCTAACGATATTCTTTCCGATATCATGGATGTCTCCATGTACGGTAGCCATGAGGATTTTGCCTTTGCCTCCCGCTTTTCCCCTGACGCCCGCATCCTGTCCTTAATTATCGCAAAGCCGTTTTGCACCGTCTACGCGGATTGCATGAGCCGGGGCAAAAAGATTTCACCCGCCTCAAACCGCTTGCCTACCCGGTCAAGCGCCGGGATAAACTCGTTGTCGATAATTTCCAGCGGCGGAACGGCTTCCAATCGCTTTCTCACGGCGTCCGCCGACTGGTCTTTACGGCCCTGTTCGATGCTTTCGGCAAGGGATAAGCCGATTCCGGCAGACGGCGCGGCCTTTGGAGCTTCTTTTGCGTACTTTTCCACATAACGCGATGCGTTCTTGTCCTCAAGGTTCGTCCGTCCTCCGGAAAGGTGATGGTACAGAATACCGGCAGGCGGGGATTCTCTTTGGCGGCAAGGATGGCCGCTTTGGCTTCATAAAGGTCTGATATGGTTTCAATCAGGATCAGATCCGCGCCAGCCTGTTCGCCCGCAACCATCTGGCGGCGGAATACCTCATACGCACGGTCAAAGCTCAATCTCCCCATAAGTTCCAGTAATTGTCCCAAGGGCCCAACGCCCAGCGCCACAAATCTTGCCCCGGATTTTTTTGCGCAGGTAGCCCCGGCCGTGACGACCTCCTCGATGCTATGCTCCCCATGCAGCTTGAGCTCATGCGCCTGAAACGTGTTGGCAGTAATTACATCCGCTCCCGCCAGCACATACTCCCGGTGAATCTCGGTAACGGTATCCGGATCGGTGAGGTTGAGGAGCGCGGTAACCGATTTGAGTTTGAGATCCATCACGCTTTTAGACGGGCGCATGATGGCGATGGCGCCGATCAGTCCTGTCAGCTCGTCTGTGGCATAGAGGATTTTTTCCATCTGATGCTCCGGCTCTATATCCACAGTAATCGCATAGCCGTGGCTGGCAACGGCGCGGATCAGGCGCTCGTCCAACCCGCGGGAACGCATGATCTCCTGTCCCTTGATGCAATGCTCATCGGGATACAGTTCAAAATCCAGGTCGTGCAGAAGCCCGGCAATTCCCCAAAAATCCTGTTCATCTCCATACCCGAGCTTTTCGGCGAAATAGCGCATGACCCCTTCCATACTCCTTGTGTGTTTCAGATGAAATTCATCCTTATTAAATTCGGTCAGAATCTCCCACGCTTTTTCTTTTGTTAAACTGTTTGACATATTCATTCCTCAGTCCTGTTAATGGCATTTTCCAACCGTTCCAAAGCCTCCCGCAAGACGGAGCGGGGGCAGGCGATGTTGACGCGCTGGAACCCCTCGCCGCCAGCACCAAACATAAGCCCCTCGTCCAGCCACAGCCCGGCCTTATGTACGATCAGATCATCGAGATTCTTCGGGGAGAGCCCCAGCTTCCGAAAATCCAGCCAAATAAGATAAGTTCCCTCCGGTTCGATCAAACCGACCTTCGGTAGCTTGCGTGCAAAAAAATCGCGCAGGAAGTCCAGATTGCCGCATAAATACGCTTTCAGTTCCTCCAGCCAGTCCTCACCGCCCGAATAGGCGGCTTTACAGCCAACGATTCCCATAATGCCGAGCTGGCTCAGGCCGCTTCTGGAATATTCCCGTATAAACGCCCGGCGTATCTTTTGATTGGCAATAAAGATATTGGAAATTTGTAAGCCCGCCAGATTAAAGGTCTTGCTGGGCGCTGTGCAGGTGACGGTGATTTCCCGGAATTCCGGCTTTATATCCGCGAATACCAAATGCCGGTAACCAGAATAGACAAAGTCCGCGTGGATCTCATCGGAAATGACGGTCACGCCATACCGCAGGCAGATATCTCCCAGCCGCGTCAGCTCGTCCCGCGTCCAGACGCGCCCCACCGGATTGTGGGGACTGCACAGGATGAACAGCTTTGCTCTGTTTTCGGTAATTTTTTTCTCAAAGTCGTCAAGATCGATATGATATCGTCCATTTTTTAGAACAAGCTCATTGACAATCAACCGCCGCTCGGTTCCTGTGACCGCCGATGAAAAGGGATAATAAACCGGCTGTTGGATGATGATAGAGTCGCCGGGATTTGTCAGCGCCCGCACCGCAATGTGGATGGCAGTCACGACTCCCGGCGTCTTTACGAGCCAATCCGGCTCGATTTCCCAGCCGAACCGCCGCGAAAACCAGCCTTGCAGGGCATGAAAATAGCTATCGTCCGTATCGGAATAGCCGAAGATTCCGTGTCGGCTTTTATCCACCAGCGCCTCTATGACGCAGGGCGGTGACTGAAAATCCATGTCCGCCACCCACAGGGGCAGGATATCCCCTGGCTTTCCCCGCAGCGCGGCAAAATCGTATTTCAGGCTGTCGGTATTCCGGCGGTCAATAATTTTGTCAAAATTATATTTCATAATCGTGTTCCCCTTTATCCTTTTATGGCTTGTTCCAAATCCGCAATCAGATCGCCGCAGCCTTCCAGCCCCACCGAAAAACGCAAAAGCCGGTTATTGATACCTTTTGATTCCCGCTGCTCCTCCGGCACATCGGCGTGGGTTTGCAGCATGGGGTAGGTGATCAGACTCTCCACCCCGCCGAGACTTTCAGCGTATTGGATTACCTGTACCCGCTCCAGAACACGCCTAGCTGTTTCCTCGTCCTTCACCTCAAAGGAAATCATCGCACCGAATCCGCTTGCCTGACGGCGGGAAATCTCATATTGCGGGTGGCTTTCAAGTCCGGGATAATGTACGGCCTTGATCTTTGAATGGCCGGAAAGCCATGTGGCAATCTGTGAGGCGTTCTCCTGCTGGCGTTCCATGCGCACAGGAAGCGTCTTGACGCTGCGGATCAGCAGCCAGCTATCAAAGGGGGAAAGACAGGCTCCGGTGGTTTTGTAAAGGAAGCGCAGCCGTTCCGACAACTCCGCGTCCTTTACAACGAGAAAGCCCGCCAGCGTGTCGTTGTGACCGCAAAGGTATTTCGTGCCGCTGTGCAGGACGATATCCGCGCCCAAATCCAACGGTTTTTGAAAATACGGCGTTAAAAAGGTGTTATCCACGATGACCAACAGGCCGTGCTTTTTGGCAAACCGGGAAACGGCGGCGATATCTGTCACCTGCATCATAGGGTTGGTGGGAGTCTCAATAAAAACGGCTTTGGTGGCCGGAGTAATCGCCGTCTCGATCAGGCTTACGTCCGATGTGTCAACAAGACTGAAGGTAATGCCGTTTTTAGTGGATAGATGAAAGAACAGCCGATGAGAACCGCCATACAGATCGTCTGAGGCGATGATGTGATCTCCCGGTGAAAACAACTCCATCATCATGGTGAGCGCGGACATACCGCTTGAAAATGCCATTGAGTCTATACCGTTTTCTAAACGTGCAACCGTAATTTCCAGATGCTCGCGAGTCGGGTTTTGCTGCCGGGAATAATCGTAGCCGGTGCTTTGCCCTACTCCGGGATGGGAAAAAATGGCCGATTGGAAAATGGGGATGCTGACGGCCCCGGTGGAGTCGTATTTTTTTTCGCTGCCATGTATGCACAGGGTTTGAAAATCCATATATGTTCCTCCCTAATATTTTGTTAATCTGTAAATAAAAACAGCATTACCACAATAAAAATAGAAGCCCGGGAATACGAGGCTTCGAAAAGAAATACTGTATAGACTAAAGAAAGTGGCTATCGTTTTAGCAGACACAAACCACCTAACAACGCACCAACATACACGATACAGTATTTCCTTACCGCATCATGTACATTCGCGTTGTCGCTAGGTAGCAGGTATATTTCGTGTTCATAAAGCCGCCCTTTTATCATACTGTATTTATAGGTTTAATATGATATTACCATATAGTTCATCACTTGTCAATCCATCAGTTATAAAAAAAGCTCCTCGATCCGCCAGATCAAATCTTTGACTACCTCGCCTGCCATAATCAATCCCGCGACCGGCGGCACAAAAGCATTGCTTGCTGGGACCTGTCGGCGGCGGGTACACTTTCTGATCATATCCGGCGGACAGATGCAATGATTTCGGCAGCTATTTGCCTACCCTTCCAAAGGGGTCATTGCCGGTCCCTTTGAGTATACCACTTTCAACGCCTTAATTTCCCGTTTGCGCAACTCCCGGCGCATAATACGGGCCATTGGACATATGGCAGTTTCATAGATGTCGGCAACCTCAAAATCCGAGGCGCTAAACTTGTTGGCGGCACGGTCCGTGAAAATTAATCCAACATTTTACATATCATCCCTATAAAGCATATTTCTTTTCTATGATATTAAGTCATTCCCTATCATTTGTCAATCATGGTCCCAAAAAAGAATAGCATAAAGTAAATCCCATACCCCGCGCAAGGGCTCTTGTGGGATATAGACCATGTTAATCTTATGAATGCGCTTTTGAAAGAAGGTCGGTAAGGGAAAATGTAATAAGACTTGACAAGACCTAAAATAGCAAATATAATAATTTCTATAAATTCAATAGTATTTATAGGATTACAAGACTATATCAGAGAAATCGGGTGAACATTGTGGAAGAACGGTTTGTATACGCTGACAATGCGGCCACGACCCAGGTGTCGGAAGAAGTCCTGACGGCGATGCTGCCTTGGCTGAAAGAAGGATACGGGAACCCGTCCAGTATTTATCGCAAAGGGCGGGAAGCGCTGGCGGCCGTGGATCAGGCCCGGGCGCGGGTGGCCGGGGCAATCGGTGCTTCGCCGAATGAAATTTTCTTTACAGGAAGCGGCAGTGAAGCCGACAACTGGGCAATCGGGGGGATTGCCCGGGCGCTTGGAAAAAAGGGCAAAAAACACATCATCACATCCGCTTTTGAGCACCATGCCGTACTGCACACGGTCCATGCCCTTAAAAATGAGGGATTCGATATTACCCTGCTTCCCGTTTATGATGACGGCATTGTCCGCGTGGCGGATGTGTCCGCCGCCATCCGGGAGGATACGGCGCTGGTCAGCATCATGTATGCGAACAACGAGATCGGCACCATTCAGCCGATTTCAGATATCGGCGCCCTTTGCCGCGCCAAAGAGGTCATTTTCCACACCGATGCGGTACAGGCGGTCGGGCATATCGATATCGATGTAAAGGCCCAGAATATTGACCTGCTTTCCCTAAGCGGACACAAAATACACGCGCAAAAGGGCATCGGCACCCTGTATATCCGAAAGGGCCTTCCCAGGTTCCCGAATTTAATTGAGGGTGGAGACCAGGAAGCGGGCCGCCGGGCGGGAACTGAAAATGTCCCGGCAATTGTTGGACTTGGCATCGCCATGGAAGCGGTGTGTAAAGGTATCGACAAAAGGAACGATATGATCCGGCCAAAACGGGACAGGCTTATGGATGAAATCTTAAAAATACCGCGGTCCCACCTCAATGGACACCGGGAAAAAAGGCTGCCCGGTAATGCCAACATCTCCTTTGAGGGCATTGAGGGCGAGAGCCTGCTCCTCATGCTGGATATGAAGGGGATTGCCGCATCCTCCGGCTCTGCTTGCACATCCGGTTCCCTGGACCCCAGCCATGTTCTGCTGGCTATCGGGTTACCTCACGAGATAGCGCACGGTTCCCTGCGTCTGTCCATCAATGAGGAAACCACGGATGAGGATGTGCAATACATTCTGGAGGTACTGCCCGGCGTTGTGGAACGTCTGAGAAGTATGTCGCCCTTGTGGGATCAGATTACAGGAAAGCATATCGGCTGAATTTTAAAACCGACCAAGAGAGGAAGATGTTATCATGCTATACTCTAAAAAGGTATTGGATCATTTCTCGAACCCGCGCAATGTGGGCGAATTGCAGGACGCAAACGGGATCGGCGAGGTGGGTTCTCCTGCCTGCGGCGATATCATGCGCATGTACATCAAGGTGGAGGATAACCGGATTTCCGATATCAGCTTTAAGACCTTCGGCTGCGGCGCCGCCATTGCCACCAGCTCAATGGCTACCGAGCTTATCAAGGGGAAAACCATTGATGAAGCCCTGAAGCTAACAAATCAGGCTGTGGTAGAAGCGCTGGAGGGGCTGCCGCCTGTCAAGATCCACTGTTCCGTACTGGCAGAACAAGCTGTTAAGTCAGCTATCGCCGATTACTATACCCGTCAGGGCCTAGACCCCGCGCCGCTCATCGGTATATTACAGCCGGACGTTCAAACGTGATACATTGCCATCCTTGTAAGACGGCGTTGAACGAATTTTAAGGGGAAGTTAAATGAAAATATCTACAAAGGGACGCTACGCATTGCGAGTCATGTTGGATCTCGCTTTGAACCAAACAGGCGGATTCATCCCGCTCAAGGATATTTCCGAGCGGCAGGATATTACCGTGAAATATCTGGAACAGATTGTCATCCCCCTCACTAGGGCGGGATATCTGAAAAGCTCCAGGGGCGCCGGGGGCGGATACCGTCTTGCGCGCAGTCCAAAGGAGTACAAGATAGGAAATATCCTGCGGGTCATGGAGGGAAATCTGTCTCCGCTTGCTTGCTTGGAGGATGATCCCAACGAATGCCCGCGCAGCGAAATATGCCCAACGCTTTCGTTTTGGGAAGGCTTAAATCGCACAATCGAGGAGTATGTGGATGGTATTACGCTGGAAGATTTGCTTAAAAAGGATACGAAGCAAGCCTGTGCGGGTTAGCGCACAGGCTTTTTTGTGGGCGCCGCAGAAATTCCATACACTCTGCCTCTCTTTACCAAAATGTCAAAATGTTATTCACCTCAACAGCGGAAAATAACGATAATATAATGCCCGAAGGAGGATTGTTATGGAATCCGAGGACATAATAAAGATTGCTGGAGCGGCGCCCCTTTCGTCCTCCACCTCGCTTCGCACCGGATGAAGCCGGCCTGTTCCAGATTGTTTAGGGCGCGGCAGCCCGTCCTGCGGGAGAGGCTGAGAGCCTCGGCTATGGTCGCGGTGGACAGGAAACAGGATTTGTCCTTGTCGGTGCGGTTCTTCAGGTACATATACACGGCCACGGCGCGGCTGAGAACCCTCTGCATCGCCTGCTCCGCTGTGTTCAGCGCACTTCCCGCGAACCACCGCGCTTTATGTTCCGAGGGCAGTCTTTCGCTGCCCATCGCCGACTGCCTTGGACTTGATGCCGTTGAGGGTATCGTAATGGGCGAGCAGGAAAATGCCGCCGATGACGATGAACATGAACGCGCCGATTAAGATTAGGGTGATGATTTGGGATGTTTGCATGAGGACGCTCCTTTCGGATGATTTTTGGCGGATATAAAAAATGCCATAGGGATTTGATCTTTATGGCATGGATTTTTATTCGGTTGTATGTTAAGATGTCTGTATTAGTTTGCTACAGCTTCGTACGATAAGGTGAAGCGATTACGTAGGATTATTTCGGAGGATAAAACATGGATTCAACAGTTACTTTCTATGTTACTCGACATGGGGAAACATTACTTAACCATTTACATAAAGCACAAGGTTGG
>Ga0154000_1000126_pt1 | contig 22241 bp, 20 predicted proteins | sample TSNC084MetaG_FD_104674 | JGI IMG/M metagenome (GOLD analysis project Ga0154000, IMG submission 104674) | Attine ant fungus gardens microbial communities from North Carolina, USA - TSNC084 MetaG | ecosystem: Host-associated > Fungi > Mycelium > Unclassified | place: USA: North Carolina, Lumber... | reverse complement strand
TTCACCCGGCTGATAGTCGCCGTAGATGCCCCTGTCTTCTCTGCAATTTCCAGATAGGTCTTCCCTGCCCGCAGCATGCGCGCCACCTCATAGCGCTGGGCAAAAGAAAGAAGCTCATTCACCGTGCACACATCCTCAAAGAAAGCATAGCACTCCTCAATATTTTGCAGCTCCAGTACCGCCTGGAAAAGACCGTCTACAGCTTCCGTCTTCAACTTCTTATTCATCAAATCTCCTCCCGGACATAAGATTAACTTTCAATACAAAGATTTTAACACTGTGAAGTCTTAATGTCAATCAAAGTTTTAGCACTGTGAAGTCTTACATCCAAACATCCACTAACTCCAGCTCCGGACCCAGCAGTACCACATGGCTCGTCTTCCCCAGCTCTATAGTACCGTACTCCTCCTGAACGCCGAGACTCCGGGCCGGATTCACCGTCGCCGCTCTTAAAGCCGAAGCCAGAGGAACCCCTGCCTCCTTCACGGCATAGCGCAAACAGTCCATCAGGTTCTTCACAGATCCTGCCAGTATATCGCTTCCGGCCATAACAGCCTTTCCCTGTTTCACCTCTGCCAGCTGTCCACCCAAGTCATACATTCCACCCGGCATTCCGGTCCCCCGCATACTGTCACTGATCAGAATTATGCGATCCACTCCAAACATTTGGAACGTGTTACGGATCATGGCCGGATGTACATGCTGTCCATCACAGACTAATTCCACAAAGCAGCCGCCCTCATCCAGAGCCGCTCCTACCAATCCCGGCGCCCGATGATGCATCCCCTGCATCGCATTGTACAAATGGGTCACCTGAGAAGCACCGGCTTCAAAGGCTGCCATTGCCTGAACATAATCCGCTGCCGTATGTGCCAGCGAAAACCGAAGAGATCCCCGCATATTCTGAATCAGGTCAAGAGCCCCCTCCAGCATAGGATCAATGTCTAAAATCTTCAAAAGGCCGGCAGCGGCTTTCTGCAAACGTACTACCATACTTGTATCCGGCAGGCAGAGCGCCTCCGGATTCTGTACACCCTTCTTCTCTCCGCCCAAAAAAGGCCCCTCCATACGGATTCCCCGCAGAACAGCTCCCTCTTTTCCTTGATACGAAGCCGCGCACTGAAATATCTGTCTCAGCTGCTCCTCGGTCAGTGACATAGTAGCCGGACAAATATCGGTAATCCCATGCGCTGCCTGATACCGGCAAATAGTTTCCAACGCCTCCAGGCTGCCGTCACTAAAATCTACTCCGACACAACCGTGAAAATGCAAATCCACTAAACCAGGGATCACATACAGCCCCGACGCATCCACCACCTGCCCATCCCGGCAGCCGGCAGCATACCTGCCGTCCTCAATAAAAAGATCCCGTACCTGAAACGTACCATCCGGACCAAATACATTACCGCCCTCTATCTTCATTCTGCTTCCTTCCGGACAACATACTAACCCTATCATAGCAGTTTTCCAACCCACTGTACAGTCCATTCACCACTTTACAATACCCTGCATATACTATAGCATTCTTAATATCAGGAGGATTTCATGAAAAAAATCCTGTCATCTATGCTTGTGGCAGTGCTTTTCGTCTGCTCTCTGACCGGCTGTAGTAAGAGCGATCCGGAGCTGACAAAGGTAAAACTCAGCGAGGTTGCACACTCCATTTTCTATGCCCCTCAATACTGTGCCATCGAACTCGGCTATTTCCAAGAAGAAGGAATTGACCTGGCACTGGTAAACGCTTCCGGTGCTGACAACGTAATGACCGCTTTGATTTCCGGCGACGCCGACATCGGCTTTATGGGAAGCGAAGCCTCGATCTATGTATACAACGAAGGTGCCGAAGACTACGTCATAAACTTCTCTCAGCTAACCCAACGCGCCGGCAATTTCCTCGTAGGGCGCGAAGCGGCAGATGACTTCCAGTGGGAAGACCTGCGTGGCGCCAAAGTTCTGGGCGGTCGAAAGGGCGGCTGACCCTATCCTCATGAAAAAACAGGCCGCATATCTCTATGCCGCCTGCCATACCATCTCTTATTTTCATGTACTGTCCCGTTCACGACTCTGCCTTCTTCGTATAAAACGCAATTTTCTCTATTACCACATTTTCATCAATCGGCTTTGCCAAATGATCGTTCATACCGCAGGACAGACACTGGTCAATATCTTCCTTAAAGGCATTCGCCGTCATGGCAATGATCGGAACTGTTTTCGCTTCCGGAAGCTCCATGGCACGGATCACTCTGGTAGCCTCATAGCCATCCATCTCGGGCATTTGAATATCCATAATGATGATATCATAACGGGCTGGATCCGCCTTAAACTTCTCCACCGCCTGAATTCCATTTTCTACCGTATCAATCTGTATACCCGTATCCTCCAGCAGCGCACAGAAGATCTCCCGGTTAATCTCCACATCCTCCGCCAGCAGCAGCGTCAGTGCGGATAGATCCGGAAGCTCACGAACCACTTCCTGGCGGATATCCAGACCCATCATGGTATTTCCTACCACGTCATTGATCACATCCAGAATAGAAGAAGCAAACAACGGCTTTGAAATAAAGCGCTTGACACCGATTTCATCAAAGTCGTTCTCAATTTTATTCCACTCCTGAAAAGACGTAATAATGACGATCGTATTCTTATCGATCTGCTCCTGCAGCTTCTTAGCTGCTTCGATTCCGCTCATATCCGGAATATCATAATCCAGGAAAATAATATCGTAAGGCCTCTTTTCTTCGTAGGAGCTGTGCACCAGCGTCAGAGCGCCCTTTCCATTATCCGTCTCATCCGTGTGGATTCCAAACTGGTCGGTAATATTCTTAAAGTCCCGACGAATATTTTCATTATTTTCTACGATTAACACATGGATATCCGAAGGGCGGATTCCGTCGAAGATTACGGTCCGTTCCTGCATGGATGCGCGCTCCAGCCGTACTTCAAACTGGAATACGGAACCCACATTCGGTATGGATTCTACCCAGATCTCTCCCCCCATCTTCTCTACAAGGTTCTTCGAAATCGCCAGGCCCAGGCCTGTCCCGCCGAAACGTCTCGTGATACTGCCATCCGCTTGTTCAAAGGAATAAAACAGACGTCCGATCTGCTCCTGCATCATCCCAATTCCCGTGTCCGCTACAGAGAAATAAAGCAAGCTTGTCGTCTCATCCCGCCGGCTTTCCTTTACACACAGAGAGATCTTTCCTTCTTCCGGGGTAAACTTCACTGCATTGGACATTAGGTTTGTAAGAATTTGGGACAGGCGTAACTCGTCACCGACATAATTCAGTCCCACCTCCGGACCAATCGAGACACTCAGTGTCTGCTTCTTAGCATCTGCCTTATCGGCGATCAAATTGCAGACCTTCATTAATATTTTTTCCAGATTCATCGGGACGCTGTCCAGTTCAAACTTGCCTGCCTCAATCTTGGACATATCCAATACGTCATTGATAATGCCTAGCAGGTGCTCCGAAGATTCTGAGATTGCATACAGGCAATGCTTCAGCTTACCTATATCCGTCGTACCCTCTGCAATTCTGGTCATACCGATAATCGCATTCATCGGCGTACGCATCTCGTGACTCATCTTGGACAGGAAGCCGCTCTTCGCCTGGTTAGCCACCTGCGCGCTCTCCTTCTCCTTCATCAGTTCCGTAACATCCACGGTAATCACCAGAATACTGCTCTCCTGGCTGTCCTGCATCGCAATTTCCTTTAGCACTGTAGAAAAGCATACGTCACCAATCCACACATTCCGGTTCATCCTCTCGCCCTGAAGATTCTCTTTCAGATAAACCTTCACTTCCTCTTCGGTAAAGTTCTCACCTCCGGGCAGCACATTCTGGAAAAACTCCTGCAAAGACACATTGCTAAACAGCGTATTGCACTGCTCATTCTGGAAGTAAACTTCCATCTGGCGGCTCATGATAAAAATTCCTTCCGGGACACTGTTCAGATACAAGGAAGTAGCATCCAGTGTCGCATTGATCTGTTCAATCACCCTGGCAATGTCCCCTTTAAAACGCTTCGGATCATTGCGCACATCCAGGCGTCCCATATTCGCTGCTTCCACCAAATCACCTGTGCTCTTAATCATATCCTGATACACATGACTCATGTCGTCAATCGCATGGGCCAGCAAGCCCAGTTCATTATTCGAATCCAGCGTAAACGCCGGTACCTTGGTATACACATCTCCACTCGCCAATGTAAGAGCCGTATCCGTCAGAGAAGCCAGCGGCCGGATCAAATACCGGTTCGTAAAGAAATAGATTGAAATCACCGCCAGGATGATACAGCCCAGGAAAACACTGGTATTGAGAAGCATGGAGCGTGTAAGCAAGGAATTCATTTCTGCCAGGTTCATATCCGTTCCGACAATGGCAATCACGTTACCATCACTGTCCAGCACCGGTGCGTAGGCAAAATATAGTTCCCCATAAGGAGCCCCATTATAATAGTACACGGTATCCATCTCCTGCTTCGTGGCATAGATCTGATCGGCCGTACCATCAAATTCCGCTGTAGTTCCCAAGCCGTCACTGTCCACCGAATCAAAGACACCGTCATCTTCCGCGTCAAAAATATATGTATATAAATTACGCCCATCCTTGGTGCGCACGCCGGTATTCGCATACACATATACATACTGCGCTCCGCTGCGCGCCTTCAGATCCTTTAGCTGCTCCAGCGTCTCTCGGTACTCATCGGTCTTGAGCTTATCCATTTCCTCATGGAATTCCTGCATTCTCCGGATAACCACATTCTGCTCTTCCTGGGACGCCCCCATCTCCTGCAGAGCCAGCAGTTCTTCCCGGTCGTTATTAAATTCCGCCTGCTTTTCTTTAAATGCCTTATCCTGGTCGGTCAGAAGCTCTACATATTCCTTTACCAATTCTCTGTCAATCAAGCCGGCAATCATGCTATTGCTCAACTGCACCTTTTCTGTATAAGAATTCTCATATATGGACCGCAAAGTAAAAAGGTTCAAGCCAGTGATCACAAGACCTGCAATAAAAAACAAAATCAGCATTACCGTCAGGATCCGTATATTAATTTTATTTATAAACTTTATTTCTTTCGCCATACTTTCTCCCTCGCGCAAATGGACGGAATATCCAGTTTAGACTCCAGTATAGCACATTTACCGTCATAAACAAACCGAAAATCCCGAAATTTTTTTATGTTTCCCCTCCGGGTTTTAATCTTTTATCCCTTTATTTCATAAACTGGTAAAAACCATACGGAAAGGATCTTATTATGGCAAAGCCTTTCTATTATCTCTGGCAGTCCTATGGAGAGGATGCCTGTGCCCTGGAGGCAGAAAAACAGCATCTCACAGCTTTGGGCTTCCGGGTAGTCGTCTTCCGGGAGACCGGGCAGGCGACGGCCACACAGTTTCTGCGGGAAAAGCTGGCAGGCTCCGCTTCCCTCTTTGAATCCCTGTTCCGAGAGGGCCGGCCATGGTAGCCGGATATGTACGCCTCTCCCGGGATGATGACCAACGGAATTACAGCTCTATCGAGAATCAAAAGCGGATCATCTGCCAATTTGCCGCAGAACAAGGCCTGACGGTAGACTGCTGGTATGAAGACGACGGCTTCTCCGGCTATAGCTTTGACCGCCCTGGCTTTACGAGACTGATGTGCGATTTGGAGCGGGAGGTGGATACGGTAATCGCCAAGGATTTCTCCCGGATCGGCCGCCACAATGCAAAGGTACTCCTGCTGCTGGAGATGTTCCGCGGACAGGACCGGCGCCTGCTGCTGGTAGACGATTCCTATGACACCTGGGAAGATGAGGACGATATTATCGGAATTAAAACCTGGTATAACGAACGTTACGTCAAGGACACCAGCCGTAAAATACGTAAGGTAATACAAGCCCGCCAAAAGGATGGAACGCTCTATACCCGCCTTCCCTTTGGTTACCGTCGTTCTGCCGCAGATCCCGGCCAGCTGGAGATCGTCCCGGAAGAAGCCTCTGTCGTCCGCCGGATTCTCACTCTTTATCTGCTGGGGAATACCCCCGGCTCAATCGCCGGCCTTTTTAACCGGGAAGAGATCCCTACCCCTTCCCGGCTTCTGCGCCTGCGGGAAATGTCCGAAGGAGGCGCCGGGCGGCGTTATACAGCCAGCCGCTGGGCTGCTTCCATGGTCACTGATATTTTAAAAAACGATTTCTATTCCGGAACTCTGCGCCTTCATAAACGGGAACGGGCTACTATCCATGGGGCAGATAAGCGGGTGCCACCGGAAGAGCAGCTGGTCTTCCCCTCTCATCACCCAGCCATTATTACGGAAGAGGATTTCCGAAAGGCCCAGACCCTCCGGCGGCCGTCAGGCAGACACTTTCCCTCTTCCGGTGATCCCTGGTCCGGCTTGCTGTTCTGCGGGGACTGCGGCGCCCCCCTGATCCCTATTCATCGGGGTAAGGAGAACGTGCGGCATTACTATATCTGCAGCCGGTATAATTCCATGGGGAAGTCTGGCTGTTCCGGTGCGCATTCTATCGCAAAGGAACAGCTGTCTGCAATCCTTCATGCATTTACCGGACTGCTGCAGGAAAAGCTCGTCCTGGAAGTGCCCCCACAGGAAGAAGCGGTGAACCCGGTGTCCAATCCGTCCCTCATTCCCACCTCTCCTCCTGCAGAGACAGAACCGCTCCGAAACTATCAGATGCAGCTGAAAATTCTGCTGGAAGAGAAAACCCGGGATCTGGCACTTGCCCCCTTCTTCCGCCCCCAACTGGAAAGAGCTTATTCTAACCTGCAGGCAGAGCTCCTGAAAAAGATTCGTTCCTGTGAGGAAGCGCAGGCACAAGAGCTCTCTTTGACCCCTCTCCCCACAGTGGTCCATTCAGATCTCTCTCCTCTGCTGGTAACTCAGATCCGGGTCGATTCTCAGGGAATGCCGGAAATTACGCTTAACTGGAGCCTCTCTTCGATGGATCCTCCTGCTGCTTATTTAAACAGGCAGCACAATCAGGCTATGCTCCACCTGCTGAAAGGCCTGTCCCAGAACATACAGCCTTACACCTCTGCCCGCCAGGCAGTCCAACTGCTGAACGAAGCAGGGCTGGAGGTTAGCCGTAAGACCATCACGCCTTATCTTCGCCTCTTAGAGAACCAAAAAGTCCTGCAGCCCACAGGGAATTCCCGCCGGCCTTATCGAATTCTGCCGTCCCCTCAGCAGCTGCAGTCCCGGATTCAGGCCTATCAAGACTTGCTTCCATAAGCATTCCTCCGGCTCTTTTTTTACACCGGTGACCAGTCAGCCAGGCGGTATGCCCCAGATGGTATTTGAGTACATTCTCAAACAGCACGGCCTGGATCCTGTCACGGACCTTACCATTGACCAGAGCATCAGCTTTGGCTTAACGGCTGCTGCCTTCACCAGTGGCGATGCGGATTATACTGTGGAATTCGAACCCTTTGCCACCAGCCTGGAGCAGGAGGATGCCGGATATGTAATTGCTTCTCTCGGCGTGGATTCCGGCTATGTTCCCTATACGGCTTATAGTGCCAAGAAGAGCTTCTTAGAAAAGAACGGCGATACAATCCAGAAATTTACCAACGCGATACAAAAAGGTATGGATTATGTAAACAGCCATACGGCTGAGGAAATTGCCAAGGTGATTGCACCGCAATTCCCGGAGACCGATGAAGAGACGATCACCACTATTGTAAGCCGTTATCTGGAGCAGGATACCTGGAAAGAAAACACCATCTTTGAAGAAAGCAGCTTCACCCTTCTGCAAAATATTCTGGAAGAAGCCGGTGAACTGAGTGCCCGTGTCCCTTATGACGAATTAGTGACCACCGAATATGCAAAAAAAGCTGCCGGGCAATAGCCGGCAGCCAAAGTTTAAGACTAAGGAAGGATCTAGAACGATATTCTAGATCCTTCTTTGTATTTCCTGTCCGGTGGGAGTAGCGGCCAGTCCGCCTTCACCGGTCTCCCGCAGTGCAGCCGGCATCCGCTCTCCCACATCCCGTATAACGTCAATTACCTCGTCCGGGGGAATCTGGCTGCGGATTCCGGCCAGAGCCATATCGGCGGCGGCTAACGCATTAACCGCCCCAATGACATTCCGCTTCACGCAGGGGACTTCCACCAGTCCGCCGACTGGATCACATACCAATCCGATCAGATTCTTCAATGCCATTGCCGCCGCATGGATGACTTCCTCCGGATCTCCATCCCGCAGAGCCACTGCACCGGCGGCCGCCATAGCCGATGCCGAACCAATTTCAGACTGACAACCACCCAAAGCACCTGAGATAAACGCCCGATTGGCAATCACTTCACCGACACCGCCGGCCACGTACAGAGCCTCCAGCATTTTTTCATCGGACAGTCCGAAGCGGTCCTGCATCGGAAGAAATACCGCCGGCAATACACCGCTGGCACCGGCCGTAGGCGCCGCTACTACTCGTCGCATACAGGCATTGGACTCTCCCATTTTTACTGCGATTTCCATCACACGCCCCATGAAATCACCACAGAGCATCTCTCCCCTGCCTCTGGCCTGCTGAAGCTTCTCTCCGTCATTTCCCACCAGCCCGCTGGCAGAGCGGAGGTCTCCATTATAGTCCCGGTTCGCTTCCTTCATAACCTGATACATGCCCAGCATTTTTTCCAAGGAATCCTCTCTGGTTACCTGGCGTTCCGCGATATCGTCTTCCAGAATCATTTCCCACAGAGGGAGATGATTCACCTGTGCCAGCTTTACCATCTTATCTAACGATTTAACCATGCTCCTCCTCCAAACTGAGATAGGTAACCTTCCAGATTCCGTCTCGCTGCTTTAGCCATTCTCTCCCGTTTACCGGGATTTCCTGGTCGCACTCGACCACCATAACCGCATAGCCGCCCCGCACATCCCGGCTAAGCTGCAGGGCGGCTATATTTACATGATAATCACTGAGCATGGCAGCCGTGTCCCGGACCTGACCGGGCTTGTCCTCGTTATGCACCACCAACGTTGGAAAATCCCCCTGGAAACTAACCGGCAATCCATCAATTCCGTTGATGCTGACCCGTCCTCCGCCCAGCGAAGATCCTACGATCTCCAGGGATTCCCCGGAATCTCCCGTCAGGTTCAACTGTACCGTATTCGGATGAGCGCCTGTCAGGTTAGCCGGCTCAAACTGGAATTCCAGCCCGGCCTCCTCTGCCAAGGAAAAACTATCGGGAATCCGCAGATCATCGGGCATTAAACCAAGCAAACCGGCCACCAGCGCCTTATCGGTGCCGTGCCCGGTTCCTGTGGCGAGAAAAGATCCATGCAGGCCGATTACTGCCTGTCGGATATCCTCTCCCATCATTCTTCTGGCCAGATATCCAATCCGCACCGCACCGGCCGTATGGGAACTTGACGGCCCCACCATCACCGGTCCGACAATGTCAAATACATTCATGGGCACCTCCATTTCATGAACTGGAAGACTGCGTACTAACGGATAATTTCCAATGCCTTATTCAGCTGCGTATCATTCTCAGATTCGCCGGTCTTTTCGTCATCCGGCTGCTCGGCCTCTACAATAGGGGTAACTCCTACGCCATGAATGTCGGTGCCGTTAGGCGTAAAATAATGCGCCGTTGTCAGCTTTACGCCGGACCCATCGCTTAAGGAGTAAAAGGTCTGCACAATTCCCTTGCCGAAGGTCGTAACACCCACCAGCTGCGCGCGCCCATTGTCCTTCAGTGTACCTGCCAGAACTTCGGATGCACTGGCAGAATTCTCATTTACCAGCACTACCAACTCACCGTCAAACAGCTGATCATCCGTTGCGTTATAATCCGTCCGGCTGCCGCTCTTGTCTTCCATATAGAAAATATTGGCCTCCGGCAGAAAAAGATCCGCAATATCTACCACACTGGTTAACAATCCGCCGGGATTATCCCGCAGATCCAGAATCAGCTTCTCCATTCCCTGAGACTTCAGGTCTTCAATCGCCGCTGTCATTTGATCCAAGGATACATCATCGAACTGCACCAGCTGTATATAGCCGATCCCGTCTTCCAGCATGCGGTATTCCACCGTATCCACCGATACCTGTCGGCGTTCCACCGTGATATTCAGCAGGTCCGCTTCCCCATCGCGCTGGATCTGAAGTTCTACCGAAGTGCCTTCTTTTCCTTTAATATATCCAACTACCTGGTTTAAATCCATTCCAGTAATATCCAGATTATCCACACCTGCAATGATATCACCCTTCAGGATTCCGGCCTCCTTCGCCGGTGAATTGCTGAAGACATTTACAATTTGGATGGTTCCGTCCTTATCCTCGGTAACTAATACGCCGATTCCATAATATTCTCCATTGGCACTCTCCAGTATATCGGTGTATTTTTCCGGCGTGTAGTAGACCGAATAGGGATCCTCCAAACCGGATACATAACCCGCTAATAATCCGTCCGCCAGCTTTTCCCTATCTACGTCAAATATATAGTAATGATCAATGTACCAGTCGATTTCACTCAGCTTTTCCTCGACCTGACCGCTCCAGTCAGCGTTCGCTGCCGCTTGGGTACTATTCTCTCCGGATGACTTGATGCTAATCGGAGAAGTCATCTGCATTACCATCACCATTACGATCGAAAATATTACAAAGGATCCTATAAATCCAATTAAGAGTCCCTTTACAAGATTACGGTTCTTCTCTTCCAATACTTACTCCCTTCCCTATGTGCTTTCCAAAAGATATTAGCGCTTATTATACTCCATAATTGTGAAAAAGAAAAGAACCAATAGAATTTTTTCTGATAATCACTAACTGTCATTTATTTTTCCACACTGTATGAAACTTACAATTTCCGCCATTATAACATAGAATGTAAGTATTGGTTTAATCATTCCATTTTGTTATCAATATCCTATGACCCCATATCATCTTATTATATTACGAAAGGACGAGGTTTATGACTAAGAAAAATACGGACATCCGGAAAAAGCCAAACGACCTGAATGATCCTGCTATCGGTCAGCGGATCCGTGAACATCGAAAGAGGATGGACCTGACACAGGATGAACTGAGCCAGCATCTGCTCTGTACAACGAATTATCTGGGACAGATGGAACGTGGCCGCAATATTTCCTTTAGCTTTGCCAAAAGAGCCTGCGAGTTCTTTGGCGTCTCTTTTGATTACCTGCTCTATGGCAAAGAGTATGACCGGCAGGCATCCATTCTCCGGGAATCCCCAGTCTACCAGACCACTCCGGATCTGATCCGGCTGCTGGAAACCTGTACTTCCAACGAATTAGATTACTGTGAGGACCTGGTACGTACGGCGCTGACACATCTCCGTTCCTTCCGGGACCGGCCCGAAGAAACGTAAATTGACTGAATGAAAAAGCTGCCGGGTAAGTTGGAATTTCACCTGCTTCCCCGGCTGCTTTTTGTTATTTCTGCTTTTTTGCCTCAATCGTTTTCTCTTTAATTTCGATCTTTCCTTCCTTCAGCAGACGGCCTACCGCCCGCTTAAAGGCATTCTTACTCAATTGTAATTCCTGTTTAATCTGCTCTGCATCGGCTTTATCGGTAAAGGGCAGCACGCCATCGTATTCCTGAATTGCATTCCATACCCGCTCCGAATCCTCATCCATCTGGACATACGCTTTCTTACGGCCGCTCAAATCCAGCTTACCGTCCGGGCGGACCTTCAGAACTCTGGCGGTCACTTGCTCTCCCACCGTATACCGGGTATAGAGCTCCTGCTCCGGAATCATTCCGAAATACCGGTCATCCACAGCCAGAAAAGCACCCAGCCCTTCCTTCACCTCGTAGACTGTGCCGCTGACCCTGTCATTCTTCTGGTAAGGGGCATCATTCTGAAGATAGGGATAGAGATTCATCGTAGCGCAGAGACGCTGGCTCTTATCCACGTAGAGCGCCACCAGCACCTCCATTCCTGGCTTCAGCCGCATCCGCTGTTCTTTAAAGGGCAAGAACAGATCCTTCAGCAGTCCCCATTCCAAAAATGCTCCGATCTCTGTCTCCTGTGCCACCTTTAACCTGGCAATTCCCCCCACTTCCATGGGCGGTGTCTTGGTCGTGGCGATCAGGCGGTCCTCCGAATCCCTATAGAGAAACACCGGAATCTCCGTGCCGGGCCCGGCTCCCTCCGGTACCTCTGCCCGCGGGAGAAGCACGCTGTCTTCCGATCCCTTTTCTCCCAAATAGGCACCTGCATCTTTCATCCGCAGCAGCGTCAATGTCTGTACTTTTCCTAATTGCATCATTCTTGTCCTCCGTCCTGACGGTCTGGTACCCGCGCCTCTACCACTGCGTAAGGTTTCCCTTCCTCGCTGCAGAGTGCTGCCACCGTCCATTCCTCCCGCTGTCCTACGCGGGGATAAACCATATCTCCCAATTTAGCCGCCAGCTTGTACTCCGCCCGCATTTCTACGATCGGCCGGTCTGCCGGCAAATACTCAAAAGCCATTCGGATATACTGTCCGTTATTCACATGGTAATTGTTGTCTAAATTAATCCGCCGTACCGGAAAAGGCTCCAGGTCCTCCATCTGCTCCGGCAGAATTACCTTCTTAGTATCAGAGTATGGCATCGGAAGCGGCTCATACTGCCCATAGGGTGCCACATCCTCTTCTTCCGGCCGCTCTGGCCGTCCGGTCTCCGCATTATAGAAGAACCACACCGAATCCGCCCGGACAGCATAAGCGCCGGATGCATCCTTCATGGCAAAATTCCTTCGTCCATAAAAACGATCAAAGGCATAAGCCTTTGTCTCCACCTTCACCTCTTCGCCCAGCATCGGATAACGGTCAATCAGGATCTGCCAGTAGCACATCAGCCAAGCCTTCTTCCGCTCTTCCAGGTAAGCAACTCCTCTGCCCAGGTCTTCGGACTGAAAAGTACTGCAGTCCTGAAAATAATTCACCAATGCCGGCAGGGTCAGACACTGATCCGGCCCCACTTCACTGTACCGGATTCGGCTGTCTATGGAATACATAGAACATCCCTCCATTTTCCAGAATAACAAAACCCTTGTAAAAGAGATTTACAAGGGTTCCCTTCGCTGGGCTACAAGGATTCGAACCTTGAAATGACGGAGTCAGAGTCCGTTGCCTTACCATTTGGCGATAGCCCATTAACTAACAACATTTGGTATTATACAGTATTTTTTTTCGTTTGGCAAGAGCTAATTTTAATTTTTTAATGGCGCCGGCGGCCTTTTTTGCCTGGATACTCCAGGCGGCCTTAACGGGCCGCCTGATAGTCCTCCACAAACCGGTACAATACTTCCATCTGCTCCGGCGTCCCGACCGTAATGCGCAGGTAATTATCGATCCGCGGCTTGTTAAAGTAACGCACATAAATATCCGCTTCCCGCAGCGCCTGGAATAATTCGGCTGCAGGCAAGGTCTTATGAGTCGCAAAGATAAAGTTCCCCATCGGCTTCGGGAAGGTAAAACCAAGGGACTGCAGGCGCTCTTCCGCCTCGTTCCTGGCAGCAATAATCTTCTGGATCGTGTTCTGGAAATAGGCCTCATCCCTCACCGCTTCCGCACCCAACAGCAGCGCCGTTTCATTCATGGTATAAGAATTAAAAGAAAATTTTACACTGTTCAATGCCTGAATCAGATCCTCATGGCCGATTGCAAAGCCGATCCGCATGCCCGCCAGCGAGCGGGACTTCGAAAACGTCTGTACCACCAGCAGGTTATCATACTTCTCTGTCAGTTTCATCGCAGATTCCCCGCCAAAATCGATATAGGCCTCATCCACGATTACCACACTGGAAGGGTTAGCGCGTACAATCTCTTCCACGGCTTCCAACGGCACATATAGGGAAGTAGGAGCATTTGGATTCGGGAAAATAACACCGCCGTTTTCCTTATAATAATCTTCCTTCACCAGGCGGAACTCCGCATCCAGAAGCTGTTTCTCAAAAGGAATCCGAAACATATCCGCCCATACCTCATAAAAGGCATAGGAAATATCCGGGAACAGAATCGGCTTATCGGAGTTAAAGAACGTCATGAAGGCCATCGCCAGCACGTCATCCGAGCCAACCCCCACGAACATCCTCTCCTTCGGCACCTGATAATACTCTGCCAGTGCACTTACCAGCACCCCACAATTGGGGTCCGGATACCGGCGCAGATGATTCGCCTGGATCTGCATCAGCTTCTCTGCCACACCAGGGGCCGGCGGATAGGGGTTCTCATTGGTATTAAGTTTTGTTACATTGAGAGCCTTTGGCTGCTCACCCGGCACGTAGGGCTCCACCTGCCGGACATTCTTCATCCAGGGTTTCATTATGACTCCTTTACATGTCCTTTGTCCTGTAGCATCTGCACCACCTGATCCACATATTGATCACAGGCTTCCTGAGTAGAGGCTTCCACCATTACACGAATCACCGGCTCGGTGCCGCTTTCTCTTACGAGAATCCGCCCCTCCTCTCCCAGGGCTTCCGCCACCTTCTGTACCTCTGCCTGTACATCCGGATCATTCTGTGCTTCAGGCTTGCTCGTCACACGGACATTCTTCAGCACCTGAGGATAGATCGCAAGACTCTCACACAGCTTACCGAGAGACTCCTTTTTCTCCAGCATAACCTCCATAATCTTCAACGAGGTTAAAATCCCGTCTCCGGTGGAAGCGTATTTGCTGAAAATAATATGTCCGGACTGTTCTCCACCCAGACGGTGCGCGTTCTCCAGCATGTTTTCATACACATACTTATCCCCTACTGCCGTCTTCACATATTCAATCCCCTCTGCATCGAAGGCTTTGTAAAGACCGAAGTTGGACATAATCGTCGTCACGACCGTATTATTACTGAGCAATCCTTTTTCCTTCATATACTTGCCGCAGACATAGAGAATCTTATCTCCGTCCACCACATTTCCATTTTCATCCACGGCAATACAACGATCCGCGTCACCGTCATAGGCAAAGCCTACATCCAGCCGGTGCTCACGCACGAAATCCTGCAGCACATGAATGTGTGTGGATCCGCAGTCTTTGTTAATGTTTGTGCCGTCCGGATTGTTATTGATTACGTAGGTAGCGGCACCAAGTGCATCGAATACACTCTTGGCAATCATAAAAGCACTGCCATTGGAGCAATCCAGTCCCACCCGCTTATTCTTAAAGGAACGGGTCGCCAGTGTAATCAAATAGCCGATATACCGGTTCCGGCCTGCGGCATAATCCACTGTGCGGCCGATCCCCTCCCGCCTGGCCAACGGCGCTTCCGGTATCTCACCGTCCAGATACCGCTCAATCTCCTGAATAACTGATTCTTCCAGCTTCTCTCCCCGTCCGTTCAGAATCTTAATGCCGTTGTCATAGAAGGCATTGTGGCTGGCCGAGATCATAATACCGCAGTCAAAATCCTCCTCAGTCCGTACCACATAGGCCACACTGGGTGTAGAGGTAACATGCAGCAGATAGACGTCCGCACCGGAAGCCGTAAGACCTGCCGACAATGCATCCTCAAACATATAACTGCTTCTTCTTGTATCCTTGCCGATAGCAACCCTACATTTATGATCCCGGCCATAATGCCAACCCAGAAAACGACCGATCTTAAAAGCGTGCTCAACTGTCAGATTCACATTGGCTTCCCCACGGAAGCCATCCGTACCAAAATATTTCCCCATGAAGTTTCCTCCCCATCAGAGCGTAATTATTTTAGCATTATAGCACAGGCGGAAACACAGCGCAACCCAGCCTTCGCTATGAAATAAAAAGAGGGGGGATAAAAATCACCCTCTCATCTGTATAGAAAATATTTTACGCCATATAGGACCGGCGGATCCGTTCCCGATCTTCTTCCTTCAGGTCTACCCATTCGACATAGGGAATCCGGCAAGCCTTCATGGAAGCACCACAGTCATAGCACTCGGACTTCAAAAATTTTGAAACCACCCGGACCTTACCGCAGGCAGGGCAGATAAATACTCGCATCATTTGTTAATACCTCCACTTCACTATTATACATAATTTTTAGAGGATCGCAAGCAAAAGACCTTGCTTTTTCATAATTTTCATACTAGAATTAAAATTGGTTTTTTATATATTGAAAAGAAAGAAGCGGCGCACTTCCCGGAAATGCGTCTTCTGGAGGAGCATATGAGAAAAATACTGGAACAGATTACTGCCCGCATGCAGAATGCCTTTGAAGCCTGCGGTTATTCTACCGAATTCGCCAAAGTCACCCTGTCCAACCGGCCGGACCTCTGCGAATACCAGTGCAATGGTGCCATGGCAGCCGCTAAGACCTATAAGAAAGCCCCCATTGCAATTGCGCAGGAAGTGGTAACAAAATTGGCGGGGAACCCGATGTTCTCCATAGCAGAAGCCGTAAATCCGGGTTTTATTAACCTCAGCCTGGGGGATGCCTATCTGGCAGAATACCTGAATGAACTGGAGGAATCGGAGAATTTCGGCATTGAGCCTGCCGGATCCGGTCAGACTGCCGTTCTGGATTACGGCGGCCCTAATGTGGCCAAGCCCCTGCACGTAGGCCACCTCCGTGCCGCTATTATCGGCGAAAGCTTAAAACGGATCTACCGCGCAAACGGCTATCAGGTAATTGGCGACGTTCACCTGGGTGACTGGGGCCTGCAGATGGGTTTGATTATTGAAGAGACGAAGCTGCGCCAGCCGGAACTGCCCTACTTTGACGCGGCTTTTACCGGGGAATACCCCGCAGAGCCACCCTTTACCATTTCGGATCTGGAGGAAATCTATCCCACCGCCAGTGCAAAGTCCAAGGAGGACGAGGCCTTTGCGAAGTCTGCCCATGACGCAACGGTGAAGCTGCAGCAGGGAGACCGCGGATACACGGCCCTGTTCCGCCATATTCTGGATGTGTCCATCGTGGATCTTAAAAAGAACTATCAGCGTCTGAATGTGGAATTCGATGTCTGGAAGGGGGAAAGTGACGCGCAGCCCTATATCCCTGCCATGCTGGAGCAAATGAAGCGGGACGGCCTGCTCCACGAGAGCCGCGGCGCTCATGTGGTGGACGTACAGGAAGAACAGGATTCCAAAGAAATCCCCCCCTGCATACTGATCAAATCCGACGGGGCCGCACTTTACGCCACTACGGATCTGGCAACCCTGGTAGAACGGGAAAAGCTCTACCGGCCCGATGCTGTGCTCTATGTGGTGGATAAGCGGCAGGAAATGCACTTTACCCAAGTATTCCGCACCGCCCGCAAGGCTGGAATCGTGCGCCCGGAGACCACTCTGACCTTCCTGGGCTTTGGTACCATGAACGGCAAGGATGGCAAGCCCTTTAAGACCAGAGACGGCGGCGTGATGCGTCTGGAAAATCTGATCCGCGAGATTAACGAGGCAGTGTATCAGAGAATTCAGGAGAATCGTACCGTAGATGAAGCGGAAGCCAGGAAGAATTCCGAGATCATCGGTCTGGCCGCCCTCAAATACGGCGACCTGTCCAACCAAGCCACAAAGGATTATGTATTTGATGTGGAACGCTTTACCTCCTTTGAAGGAAATACCGGACCTTATATCCTGTATACAATTGTACGGATCAAATCCATCCTGAACAAATATCAGGAAGCCGCAGGCTGCTCCAAGCTGCCCGCAGGTATCCTTCCGGCAGCAGACGATTCAGAAAAGGAGCTACAGCTGCAGCTGGCTAAGGTGAACGACGTAATTGCCTCCTGTTGTGAAGAAAATGCCCCTCACCGCCTGTGCCAATATATCTACGAGGTATCCAATGCCTTTAACCGCTTCTATCATGAGAACAGTATATTAAAAGAAAAAGATGCCTCCCGCCAAAAGAGCTGGGTCGCGCTACTGGATCTGACGAAAGAAATCCTGACCGGCTGCATCCATCTGCTGGGCTTTGAGGCACCGGAGATGATGTAAGCCTCCGGTACCGGATCTGCCGGATTTGGTATTCCTATCCAAACCAAGTCCGGCAGATCCGGCTGCCGACCCAATACATTCCCCAGCCGATCAAGACACCGGCTGCATTTAGAATCACATCATCCACATCGCATTCTCCCAGCAGCGTGACCAGCTGGGTACCTTCAATTGCCGCGGACAACAACGTCCCGGCCAGAAAAGTCAGCAGGAACGTGTTCTTCCGGTTCAGCAGAATTGGTTGCGCAATGCCAAATGGCACAAAGGCCACCACATTGTAGACCAGATTTTCAAATGCAATGGTACCCAGCCGGTCCCAGTGCCGCAGATACAGACGAATGGTATGAAACGGCGTAAAATTAGCCGTCTCCAGATGTGCCTTAACGGATTCCACACTCCAGCCATTCACCACTTCCATTGTCTGTTCCAGCGGATTTTTGAAAATAATAAGTTTTATGAGAAAAAACAGATAAATGGTAAAGCAAATTCCTGTTAAAATCCGAAACATCTTTCCTTTATTCATAACAATGCCGTCCCCCTTATTCCGAAACTCCGGCAAATAATACGATTATTCTTCCTGCATACTGCTAAGCTTCGCCGCCTGATCCGCCGCGATCAGACTGTCCATCACCTCGTATAGATCCCCATCCATTACCGAATCAATCTTATAGAGCGTCAGCTTAATCCGGTGCTCCGTTACACGTCCCTGAGGAAAGTTATAGGTCCGGATCTTCTCCGAGCGGTCTCCTGTCCCGATCTGGCTGCGGCGCTCTGCCGCCTCGGCACTCTGCTTCTTCTCAAGTTCTAAGTCATACAGCCGGGAACGCAGTACCTTCAAGGCCTTGTCTTTATTCTTGAGCTGAGACTTCTCATCCTGGCAGGAAATCACAATCCCTGTGGGAATATGGGTCAGACGCACGGCAGAATCCGTCGTATTGACGCACTGGCCGCCATTGCCTGATGCACGGAATACATCAAACTTACAGTCATTCATATCGATTTCCACATCCACCTCTTCCGCCTCCGGCATTACGGCCACGGTACTGGTAGAGGTGTGAATCCGTCCGCCGGATTCTGTCTCCGGCACCCGCTGTACCCGGTGCACGCCGCTCTCATATTTCAGCTTCGAGTAGGCACCCTGGCCGGCGATCATAAAGATCACCTCTTTAAATCCGCCGATCCCATTCTCATTTACGCTGATCAGATCCACCTTCCAGCGGTTCCGCTCCGCAAAGCGCGAATACATACGGTAAAGCTCCGCCGAAAACAACGCGGCTTCATCCCCGCCGGCACCGGCGCGAATTTCCACGATTACGTTCTTCTCGTCGTTAGGATCCTTCGGCAGCAGCAGGATCTTTAACTTCTGCTCCAGTTCCTCGATCCGCTTCTTACTGTCGGCCAGCTCTTCCTTCGCCAGCTCCCGCATTTCTTCATCGCTCTCCTCATTCAGGATTGCAACACTGTCCTCTGCGTTCTGCTTGGCGTCCTTATAAGCCCGGTAAGCCTCTACGATCGGCGTCAGGCCGTTCTGCTCCTTCATCAGCTTCCGAAACCGGCTCTGGTCGGAAATGACATCCGGATTACTCAACTCCGCCTGGAGCTCTTCAAAATGAATCAGTATATCTTCTAATTTGTCAAACATGGCACTCTCCTGTCACCACCCGGGCATTTCCGGCCATGTCCGGAATTACGCGAATGTTTTGATATCCTTCTTTATTTAAAATCGCTGTTACTGCGGGCCCTTGATCATGCCCGATTTCATAAAATACCCGTCCTCCGGCCTGAAGATAGCTCTTGCCTTCCTGTGCCAGACGACGGTAAAAATATAAGCCATCTTCCTTGCCGTCCAATGCCATCCACGGATCATGGTCACGAACCTCCGGCATCAACCCGGCAATTTCTCCCGTTGGGATATAAGGCGGGTTTGACACCAGCACGTCAAACTTCTCACCTGTAACCGGTTGAAATAAATCCCCTTCCAGGAAACGAATCCGGCATTCATTCGATTCGGCATTCTCTCTGGCTAAGGCCAAAGCTTCTGGAGACAGATCCACTGCCGTGACCGGCTGAAAATCACCCAGCTTCATAAGGCTGACAGCAATACAACCCGATCCGGTACACATATCCAGCAGACTAAGTTCTCTGCCCTCCTTCTTCCCAAAATCCAATACGGCTTCGACCAAAGTCTCCGTATCAAAACGGGGCACCAGAACCTGTGGGCCAACCCGAAAGGAAAACCCCATAAAATCTGCAGTCCCTGCAATATGCTGCAAAGGAATCCGCTCTGCCCTCCGGTTCACCAGAAGTACGTAAGTCCCCTGCAGGGCGACCGGCATCTCTTCCTCCTGTATCTGATAATATCTGGCACGGCTAAGTTCCGCTGCCTGCGCCAGCAGAAACCAGGCATCGATCTCCGGTTCCGGAACGCCGGCTGCCTGAAGCCGCCGGAACGCCTCCTCCAGAGCCTTCCGATAGGTCATGATAGAACCTCCTCTTCCGATACAGCGGCCTCCTCTTCCGATGCAGCGGCTTCCTCTTCCGATACAGCGGCCTCCTCTTCCTCCGGGAAATGCATTTCAAAGACTTCGCTCTCGTAAGCCTTCCAGTCAAAGACCTCTTCTACTGCCCGGATGGCTACTTCAATCATATCGTCCTCCGGCTCTTTCGTGGTCAAACCCTGTAGCCACAGTCCGGGACGGCTCAACAGATTCACCAGCACGTTCTCGCTGCTGCCTGCCAGCCGGATAAATTCATAAGAAACACCGGCGATAAATGGAACCAGCACCACACGGCTCAGCATGCGGAGCCAGATATTATCCACGCGGAGTATGATAAATACAAAAATACTGATCACCATTACAATCAGCATAAAACTCGTACCACAACGCTTATGCTCCTTTGAGCTTTTCCGTACATTTTCCACCGTCAAAGGCAGACCGTGTTCAATACAATTAATGCATTTATGCTCGGCACCATGATACATATAAGTGCGCTTAATATCCTTCATAAGGGAGATCAAACCGACATAAGAAATAAAAATTCCAATTCGGAGCAGTCCTTCCAAAAGGGCGATCAAAAAAGCCGAATCGGTAAAGCGCCGGAAGAAATTCGCCACCACCACCGGCAGCACCATAAAAAGCCCAATGGAAAGGGCAATCGCCAGCACTACGGCAGCACCCATCATCAGCTTCTCCATTTGTTCCGCAGACAAGTGCTTCTCCAGAAACGACTTCCTCTGTTCTTCCTCAGACCCGCTCTCTTCTTCCTCTTCATAAAAGCTGGCCGAAAAGGTCAGACAGCTCATCCCCAGAACCAACGAATCCACAAATCGGAATATGCCCCTCAGCAAAGGCGCATCCATCCATTTATGTTTCGCAATACTGCGGTATTCCTTCGTCTCCAGCGCAATTTCCTGATCGGGCTTACGCACAGCCACCGCATAGCGGTCACCGTTCTTCATCATAATTCCTTCTAATACAGCCTGCCCACCGATACCGGATGATTTCATTTTTGCCTCCTAATGCGTCAAGCGAACATGCTTGCATGTTCATTTGATTCACACTTTCTTCTCCTAAAATGCCGACCCCTGTGGCGTGTAGTACATTGTCAAAGGAGGGTACCCTTCCATAAACCAAATAAAAGGTCAAGGCACACCGTACTCCGGCTAACCTCAACCTTTTACCATGTCCACTCTTATTCCTGGGTCATTCCATACCTGCGGTTAAACTTATCAATACGTCCGCGAGCTGCTGCAGCCTTCTGCTGTCCTGTGTAGAACGGATGGCATTTGGAGCAAACTTCCACGTGGATGTCCTCCTTAGTGGAGCCAGTCACGAACTCATTGCCGCAGTTGCAAGTAACCTTGGCCTGGTAGTATTGGGGTTGAATGTTCTCCTGCATGATTGTCACCTCTCTATCGTAATTTCTATGGGCGGAGCAGAGCCCTGCCCCTCAAGTCCAATGTAATCGCTGTCAATTATGAGAACAGCGATAAATATTGTAGCACAGGTTTTCCGAAAATGCAAGCACTATACACGGAAAATCTTGCTTCCTAACGCTTTCTGCCATCCTCCCGATTCTATATTTGCGCTACAGCCGAACCTTCTTCGCCATCATGACAAATTCCCGGTTATTCTTTGTCCGCATAAACATATCCAGAATCTTCTCGGACGCCTCCTCCGGCTTCATGCCATTTAAAGCCTTCCGCATAATGCCGACTGCCTCGTATTCCTCCTGAGACAGCAGCAAATCATCCCGTCTTGTACCGGATTTCAGCAGGTCAATGGCCGGGAATATCCGTCTCTCGGAAAGCTTACGATCCAGCACCAGCTCCATATTACCGGTTCCCTTGAATTCCTCA
>Ga0154000_1000123_pt1 | contig 22568 bp, 20 predicted proteins | sample TSNC084MetaG_FD_104674 | JGI IMG/M metagenome (GOLD analysis project Ga0154000, IMG submission 104674) | Attine ant fungus gardens microbial communities from North Carolina, USA - TSNC084 MetaG | ecosystem: Host-associated > Fungi > Mycelium > Unclassified | place: USA: North Carolina, Lumber... | reverse complement strand
TAGTCCGGATGCCGGGTAATCTACCGTGGCGCTAAGACTGCCGTCTCCGTTATCCTCCACTTCTACTGTTACTGTGTACTTTGTTTCATCATAGGCGATTCCACCTGCACCGTCGTTAACTTCCGATACAGTATAGGTGTAAGTGCCTGCTGATGAAAGGATGAGATCGCTGAACGTAATGCTGCCATCGGCTTTGTTGGTTCCGGTCGAGACTATATCATCCTTTTCATCCGTTACGGTAAAGCGGAACATATCATCTGCCAGATCTTTACCGGTCAAATATTTTGTCCCTTCCAAGGTTATAGATGTACTTATCAACTCATTCTCTATTTCCTCAAGATCTACGATGGCAGCCCCTCCTGCCTCCAGGCTTTCACTTAATACAAACTCGTGTTTTGTATCGGCGCGCTGATAACCGTTCGGCGCTAAAACCTCTATTAAGTAGTACTTCCCCACCGGCAGCTGTACAATACTAAGCTTTCCGTCACTTCCGGTAGTCAGCGGATCCGTACCGGTTCCGTTATAAACAAGATACTCTGCCTTGTTAATCTCAGCCGCATTAAAGCCGGTTATTTCGTCATAATCCTCCGTCGTGTCATTATACTTATACAGTTTAAACGTTGCGTCCGCCAGCGGAGTACGGTCATCCGCATCCACTTTTGTCAGCGTTACACCGCGTGCGTCATTATTGAGCAGTTTAAAGACAATAGAATTACCGTCGACGCTAAACGCAATTTCCTGATTCTGTCCGGTATAATAACCGTCCGGAGCCTCGTATTCTTTTAAATAGTAGGTCGTACCAACGTTCAATCCGGATATAATGACACTTCCATTCGAACTGTATGTCGTAACTTCCGCATAGCTTCCACTACCACTGGAATCATATACATACTTTCCTTCGTTGGATAAATTAAACGTTAGCGGGTTCGGCTCTCCGCTTTCATACACCTGGAAGCTGACACGCCCCATTGCCCCGGTGATGGCGCCGGCATCTGTCTTATTACCTGCTTCATTTCCATACAGGGAATCCGCCTTGAAGATTTGGATATCTCCGTTTGTCGCAACCCTCGCTGAAATATCCGCCGACCAGGCATTTTTTTGCGTTGCGTCCTTCTCATATTCGAGAAGGACTCCGGTTGCCGAAACGGAATTTGCCACTGTGGCAGTAAGCAGGGTTTCAATATTCCCTGTCAAAACTCTTGTGACGACATCCAGCTCAAATCCGGATACATAAGGTCCTATTAAATTCCCGCTCTCATCTGTAATGCTATAATAATCATAAGATTCACGGTACAGACGTTCCAATAACTCCCATTTCTCCTTCGTATATGTATAAGTCAGTTTTTGACTTGGCGAATAATAGGATATTTCTGTATCCGCAGATGCGTCATTAGGAGCGCCGGCTATGGCCGCTTCACATATTTCCTGACATTCAACGAGCTTATTTATCCAATATATAAATGAACCATATGTGCCCGCACCTCCCGGAGTCATCAGTTCTCCATAACGAAGTCCGGTACTCCCGAATGCGCCCAGGTTCATAATCAGCCGCTCCCTCATAACGGATGGATCATCCGGATCCTGCTCTGTAATGACGGCATAGCTTCTGGCTGTCATTTTCACCTTCGCTTCCGTCTCTGCATTGGTAGCTTCGGTAATTTTTGTTAGCAGAGCCAGAAGATTTTTAGTCGACAAATTGCCATAACTATAGAAGGAGCCACCTGTTGTATACTTCGAATCATACAGCCAAAACGGCATTCGAAACTCTATATCCAAATCCCCATTCGAATTGTAAAAGCTCTGATGCTCATCTAGCGTTTCCTCAATGATTATATCGCTATAATTTCCTATTTGACCTCCCGTCGTATATGCTCCATTTGCATACGCCTCAAAGCCTGCCGTGATTAGTCCGGGGCTATGGATATAAATCCGCCAACGGATTGTATTAGCGCTAGCGCTGTAATTCAACGCAGATTTATTTAAATAAAGCGGTTGACCATTTGCACCGGGCACAGTTCCGATACCCGAGCTCGGCTTTGCTACTATCGTAATATCCGCAAACACAGAAGAATCCACGTCATGCGAACTGGAGAATACAATTTCATCTCCCTGTTTTAGCCCCGTTATATCAGCACCGGCGCTCATGCTTCCCGTTATACCGTGTTTCCCTACGACATTCTCCGTGAAGGTAACTTTAAAATATAAGGTAGTCTCATCTGTACCGGTTTCTTCCACGACAAGCTTTCCTGTTCCCAATTGAACGCCCTCGAAAAGCAATGATATCTCTGTAAAAGAAGACCAATCCGTAAGATCGCATCCGCTTATCTTACAAATCTCAAACTGAATATACTCGCCTGCTACAAAGTTGGCTTGATTCAGATCGGCCTGTGACCATGACAAGGCAACCGTCACATTCGGATTGGTATACATAGCAAGATTCGTTTGAGCAGGTGTTACACCATATTCATAAACCACCTCGTCATACTTGGATGTGGTTTCGTCCGCGTTAATCACATAACCGGAGATTCTGACCGTACATTTATCCATTTTAAAGTCGCCGGTTCTGTCGTCTCCTGATGATCTCATGAGTCCTCTTGCCATAATTTTATTGGTTTCCGCCGCCTCAATTACAACAGAATCTACCGCTTCAGTATTTTCAGCCTCAACCGTTTCTTCCCCGCTTCCTTCCGCCTCTCCCTGCTCGCCGCCAGTCGGTTCAAGCGGCACTGTGCGGCTATCGGTATCGAGTATGTCTCCTTCCGCAGAAGCTTCATCGGATGGCATATTAAATGCTGTGCCTGCAACGGCATTCGCTTCCGATTCATTCCCACTGATGTTTTCATCCGCAAAAGCAGCCACCGGAAATTCCTGGAATACCATCACCAATACAAGCAATAGCGGCAGCAATCTTCTACACTTTGACTTTATTTCTTTCATTGAGAATACCTTCCCTTCCTTATCTTAAGTATGTCGAGAAAGTATAGCATTTTTGATCCGGCTCGTGCAGAATACTCCCTAAATAGCGTTATTACTCCCTGAACAACAGTTGCCATATACCTGTTAAAACAAAACCTATTTTGGCATTAGCCAAAAGCTCTTGACTGCACTTTATGTATATGTTAAATTAAACTTACCACTTGCGATCTGTAGTCCCTTAAACGCCGGACTTAGCTTCTTGTTGTGACTTAAATGGGTCTATTAATGGATTTAATGGAGGTAATTATATGGAATTTGTACATACTATTTATAGCTTTCTTTGATATACAATATCCTAAGAAAAGATTGTATCATCCTTACGTAAACGTTTTATTACTTTTGCCATGAATGAAGCGTGTTTTTTTGCTTACAAGAGGATACAACAGGAGGAAGACTATGAAAATAGCAATTTGTGACGACCATCTCACGGATATAAAAAAATATGAGGAAATTTTTCAAAAAATTGCAAAGGAACATAAGCTCCACTTTGATATGATTTATTATGAAAGCGGTCGGCAGATGTTGCTTGATTTTGAAATGAACCGAAAGCAATTCGCAGATATTATCTTCCTGGATATTTATATGCCCGAATTTTCCGGTATCGAGGCGGCATTGGAATTACGTCGATATGAATATTCCGGTGAAATTGTTTTTTTGACAAATTCAAAAAACCACATGCTTGATGCTTTTGACGTCGAAGCATTTCATTATATTGTAAAGAATGAAACACCTGCCCATAAAGTAGAAACGATATTTTTACGTGTCATCCAAAAAGCATCCGAGAAGAAGCAGGAAAATATCCTTTTTACAGCAGGGGGCGAATACCGGAATATCGCGATTAACAGTATCCGCTATTTTGATATTTATCAAAAAATTGTAACAGTCCACTACGCGGATCATCAATCCTTCGAATTCTATTGTCCAAGCCTGGAAAAAGTCGAAAAACAAGTAGAAGGCCTTGGATTTATCCGCATACACCGGGGCTATCTGGTTTCGTTGTCCAAAATCATCCATTGTACTTATGACATGGTTTTGATGGATAATCAAGAAGAACTGCCCGTTGGCCGTAAATATTATCCCCTCCTTAAAGAAGCTCTCCGGAACACAAACCAAACTTCCGCTGTTGTTTAGGGCGTTGTAGCAGTCGTTCAGGGCGTTGCTCACCTTTTCCATAATAAAAGATATATATTATACTTAAGAAAAACTTTGTCTTACAAAATTGATTGCGCTATCAAAAAAAGCAAGGAGGATGGTCTTCATTGAAGAAATATGTGAAATATTCAATTCGATTCATTATGCTATTTCTAATGATTATAGTACTCACGAATTGCTTTTTCCCTAATAATGTATTTGCACAAGATCCTCTAAACGGGCAGGACAAAATTATTCCCATGGAAACGGTTTGGGCGATTGTCTTAAATAATGAATGTGCGGTGCATGAGTATGAATGCAAAAATGAAAAAGAGCCCACCTGTGATAATGAGGGGTTTCGTATTCTTCACTGCCTTAACTGCAGCTATTCTTACAAAGAAACCATTCCTGCCGCACATAAATATACGATAACGGTTATAGAAGCCACCTGTATTGAAAAGGGTTACACTCTGTATTCCTGCATAAATTGCAATCATTCTTATAAGGATGATTATACACCGGTTGGAGCACACCAATATGCATCTCATATCAAAAAAGAAGCTACCTACGAGGAAAATGGCATAATAGAATACCGTTGTATCTATTGTGATGATTTCTATGAAGACGTAATCCCTGCCATCGGACATAGCTATGATAATGGAACCATTGTAGAGGCCACCTGCAGTGAAAGGGGTTACACTCTGTATGCCTGTATAAATTGCGGACATTCTTATAAGAATCAATTTACACCAGTCAGAACGCACCAATATGTGCCTCAGATTAAAAAGGAAGCCTCCTGTGAAGAGGAGGGAATAAGAGAATATCGTTGTATCTATTGTGATGATTCCTATGAAGAAGTAATTCCTGCTGTCGGACATAATTATAAGGAAACCATTGTAGAAGCCACCTGCAGTGAAGAGGGTTACACTCTGTATACCTGTAAAAATTGCAATCATTCTTATTATGGAAAAGTAATCCCTGCCGTCGGACATAATTATAAGGAAACCGTTGTAGCGTCCACCTGCACTGAAGAGGGTTACACTCTGTATACCTGTATAAACTGTAATCATTCTTATAAAGATGATTATATACCGGTCAGAGCACACCAATATGTGTCTCAGATTATAAAGGAAGCTGCCTGCGAAGAAGATGGCGTAAGAGAGTATCATTGTATCTATTGTGAGGATTCCTACGATGAAACGATTCCTGCCCTGGGCCATGCATACGGTGACTGGTATATCGAAAAAGAAGCCACTCCTACAGAAGAAGGCTATCGCTGCAAAGTTTGCAGTAACAATCCAAATCACATTATAAGGGTAGCGATTCCCTATACTTATGTAATAGAGGAAACGGAAGAAGAAGCAGATACCAGTGAAAGCATTTCAGAAAGTGAAGATCCTTCAGAAGTTGAAGACATTACAGAAGAAAGTGGATCCGAAGCTCCGGATGATGTTGTCCCTGAGGAAAGTATACAAACAGTATCTGACAGTTCCGCACCATCGGCAGCCATTAATGCAATGGACGCCGTTCTGACAGCTTTAATTGCTTTTAGCAGTGCTGGTTTTGCCACAACGATTATAGGAGATGTACGTGTTCTCAATTGGGATCGGAAACTACGTAATAAGCATAAAAAATAGGGTTCCTGGAGGAAAAAATGACTACTAGTAATTGGATTGAGCTGATTTTACTGCTTGTTGTAATTTGCGTTGGAGGAGCTGTTAAGCTCTATACTTTCAAAAAAGTTTCTAAAATGGAGGGGCTGGGACCAGTCAATACAGAAGAAGCCGGTAACGGCATTATTGTAAAGTAAAACCCGCCGTCATTTAACCGCATCCAAAAAGCCCCCGCCTCTAAGCGAAGTCGGGGGCGAATAAACTTTGTAATTATAAATCATAATACATATCAAATTCCACCGGGTGCGGAAGCTGATTATATCTGGCGGACTCCTGCCGTCTTTTTTTAATCCATATGTCAATCAATTTCTGCGGGAATACGTCATCCGCAGTTAAAAATTCATGATCCGTCTCCAATGCATCCAGCGCCTCATCAAGCGAACGGGGCAGCTGCTTGATCTTCTTTTGCTCTTCCGGAGACAAATCGAACAGATTAAAATCATAAGGTCCGAATCCTTCTTTACTCGGGTCGATTTTTTTCTGTATACCATCAAGACCGGCCATCAAAATTGCAGAAAAAGCATAATAAGGGTTACATGTCCCATCCGGACTGCGCAACTCAAAACGTTTTTTATTCGGCCCTTTGGCATACGCAGGGATGCGGATCACACTGCTGCGGTTCGAGGTTGCGTAACCAATCGTAACCGGCGCTTCGTAACCCGGAACGAGACGTTTATAAGAGTTTGTACTCGGGTTGGTAAAGGCACACAGAGCTCTTGCGTGAATTAAAAGTCCGCCAATAAAATGAAGAGCTGTTTCACTCAACTGCGAATAACCGTTTTCATCATAAAAAAGAGGGTTTCCGTTCTTAAACAGATGCATATGCACATGCATACCGTTGCCTGCTTCGGCATATATCGGCTTTGGCATAAATGTAGCGGTTTTTTTCTCTGCAATCGCAGCATTTTTAATCAAATATTTTGTCATCATAGTCTTATCGGCCATTTCCAGCATTGAGCCCATTTCGACTTCGATTTCAAGCTGTCCCGGGCCGCCGACTTCATGATGATGATATTTAACAAGGATCCCCTGTTTTTCCATTAACATGGTTACCCGTGAACGGAAACCGCTGAGCTTATCCAACGGCGGCGCCATATGATACCCACCTTTTAAAGGCATTTTATACCCTAGATTTTCGTTATTATCACCGGTATTCCAGGCCGCCTGATTGGTATCGACCATGTATCTGGAGCTATTGGATTCCACATCGTAACTGACATGATCAAACACATGAAATTCAAATTCCGGTCCGACACGCATTTCATCCGCGATACCAAGTTTTTGCATATATTCTTCCGCATGAAGCGCAACATTTCTGGGATCCTGGCTGAAACGTCGGTTTAAGGGCAGGTCAATCACAAAAACATCACCAATCATAGCCAGGGTAGAGACTTCGGCAAATTCATCCACATAAGAGCTTTTCAAATCCGGAACAAAGACCATATCGCTTTTCTCGACCGGCGCGAATCCATAATTGGAGCCGTCAAAACCAATGCCATTTTCCAGCGTATCTTCTGTCAGCCGATCAACCGGTATGGTAAGGTGGCGCCAGCGTCCGTCCAGATCAACCATCATAAAGTCGACCATTTTGATCTCATTTTCTGAACAAAATTGTTTTGCTTGTTTTAAATTATCAAACATACAAATCTCCTTATAATTAGCTATTTTAGAACATAGCAAAGTGCAGAACTAAGCGAATTATATCGCAGAAACGCAGTCTATGCAATCATAATTTGACAATCCTATCAATTTTATTCTCCGGCAGATTAATTTTCGGATGTCAATTAAACTTAAAACCGAGGGGGCTTTTACTATATTTTCAGATATATTCACAATACACACCTTGCTTGTATTCGCTTCTACGTATATAATAATGTGGGGGGCAAGGGGTAGATACCTGTGGATGCGCGGTTAAGGGGAAACCGGAAAGAAAGAGATGGGTATTGATATGGCTGAATCAAAAAACATCCGAAAAAGGATTTTACAGAGAATTTATTTAATGACAGTGATATTTATTGCCGCGTCAGGTATTGGATACTTATTTCGATATATTAACTTTCCGGATACAAATATTGTTGTTATCTATCTTCTGGCAGTGTTGATGACCGCATGGCTCACCCGCAGTTTTACATTTGGGTTTATCGCGTCAATACTCGCGACATTTTTATTTAACTACCTTTTTGCGGAACCTGTTTTTACATTTTCCGTAAATGATTTTAATTACATTATAACATTTATTACCATGACGTTTACCGCACTTATTACAAGTACACTCACGTCACACGCAAAGCGGAGCGCGTTGGACGCACAGGATAAGGAAGCGGAGACAAAAGCAATTTACAATCTAACTAACCACCTGACCGACGCAAAGGATGTACATGATATTGCCAGTATCGCAGTAACCGCTATCAGCAAATGTTTTTCATGCAATGCTGCCTGTCTTTGCTTTAATGAGGACAACATGCCGGAGCAGACCTTCATCCAGCAGATATTAGGCGAAAAACAAATTCGGAGAGAGGTTCACGATACACAGGAAATCAAACATCAAATTGAGTCGCTTCGAACGAACTTTGATGTAGGCGATGAGTTTTGCGATTGGCCTATTTACGGCAGAGAAAGTATTCTCGGTATACTCCGCATACCAAAAGAGAAGTCAGAAAAAATGAATGAAACTCAAATGCGGTTATTACGCTCTATGATTGAAAGCACGGCGCTTGCTATGGATCGGTTCCGTTCTGCCGAACAACGTATAAAGTCGCGGGAAGAAATTGATAAGGAACGATATCGTTCAAATTTATTACGGGCAATATCGCATGATATCCGCACACCATTGTCCGGCATTATTGGAACTTCTGAAATGCTTATGGGCATGATCAATGAGGATGACCCCCGATACGATTTAGCACAAAGCATACAACAGGACGCCGACTGGCTCCGTTCATTGGTTGAGAATATTCTAAATCTTACACGTCTGCAAGATGGCCGGTTAAGTATAAAAAAACAACCGGAAGCTGTGGAGGAGGTGATTGGCGAGGCGGTAGGCCACATCGTAAAACGCACGCCGACCTATGAGATCTCGGTCAGCGTACCGGATGAATTACTTCTTGTTCCGATGGATGCTAAACTAATCATTCAAGTAATCATAAATTTACTTGATAACGCGTTCAAACATACTAAGCCGGAAAATAAAATTGGTATCATAGTGGAACTAAATAAAAATACCAACATGGCGGAGTTTACCGTGAGGGATAGCGGAAGTGGTATCCGGCAAGAAGATTTACCAAATATTTTTGAAGTATTTTACACTTCATACTCTAACCACGCAGACACAAGACACGGCATTGGTCTCGGTCTTGCCATCTGCGATTCGATTGTAAGAGCGCACGGTGGAAATATAGCGGCGCGCAACCGTAGCGATGGAGCGGGGGCGGAGTTTATTTTTACATTGCCGATGGAGGATGGACAGAATGGGCAAATACAATGAATGGATTCTCATTGTAGAGGATGATTCGCAAATACGGAATTTTATTGCGTATGCGCTTAAAAATGAAGGATTTTCTTATATTACCGCTAATAATGCGCAAAACGCTTTGAATATTCTTATTTCAGAGCAGATTGACATTATGCTGCTCGATCTCGGACTGCCTGATTTAGATGGCATGGAGGTTATCAAAAAGGTACGCGAATGGTCAGAAATGCCCATTATCGTTGTATCGGCAAGAGATCAGGATAAAGAAAAGGCGCTGGCTCTCGACAGTGGCGCCGACGATTATTTAACAAAGCCGTTTTCCGCGACAGAACTTATGGCGCGTATGAGGGTAGCTCTTCGGCATCTCTATAAGCAAGGGAATCGTACCGTGCAGGCTGTCCTTTCGGTCGGTGATCTGCAGATAGATTTAGAAAAACGGTTGGTTTATCTTGACAATGAGGAAGTGCATGTAACACCAATGGAATATAGTCTGCTGTCTTTTCTTTTCAAAAACATCGGCAAGGTAATGACAAGCGGAAATATTATCCGAGCAATATGGGGAATCGGATATGGAACGGATACGCAGGCACTCAGGGCGTTAATGGCGGGTCTGCGAAGAAAAATAGAAAAAAATCCGGCGAAACCGCGATATATCATGACTGAAATCGGCGTTGGATACAGGCTCGTAGATGAGTAAATTAATATGGTTGTGCTAACGGCAGTTACTCTTATGAGTAAACTGCCGTCCTTATACAATGAAAACAAATCTATTCTTAATCCCACATCTCAATTATCGGGATGTTTTTTATTTCTCACAACATTCTCACATGGATAAGTAACTTCTCACATCGTCCTCACAGCATTTTTGCTATCATTGGTTATGCAATAGGTAAACCATAATATCAGGGGGAAAAAATATGAAGCAATTTATAAATAAAAGAAACGGAGGCCATATAATTATCGTCGGCTGCGGACGCTTAGGCGCAAATCTTGCCAACACGCTGTCTGACGAAGAAAAAAGCATTGTGATTATAGACAAGAACAAAGATTCCTTCTGCAAACTCGCGCCATCTTTCGGAGGAATCATACTTACAGGTGACGCAACAGAAATCTCCGTGTTAAACGAAGCGGAAATCGAAAAGGCAACGGCGGTAATCTCGGTTACAAATAATGATAATACAAACATCATGGTAGCGCAGCTTGCCAAGGAATTATTTCAAATCGGCCAGGTTGTCGCGCGGCTTTACGATCCTGAACGGGAGTGTATATACCGGGAATTTGACATCGCTACAATATGCCCGGCTGTTTTATCCGCAAAAGAAATTGACAAACTGCTGGACGCATCGCAAGAAATGGAGGATGCCGGATGAAAAAAAGAGTTGTTTTAATTGGAGGCTTTAATAAGACAAAATCGTTGGCTACTTCACTGATAAAGAAAGGCTATCATGTGACTGCTATTAATAATGATACGCAGAATTGCCAATCGCTGGCCAAGATAGAAAAACTCACCGTTTTTAATGGGGATGGATCAAAGCCTTTCATTCTGGAGGACGCAAACGTCTACAATGCCGACATCGCCATTGTACTTACCGAGAAAGATGACAGCAATCTTGTGATATGCCAACTGTGTAAAAAAAGGTTTCATGTTAAAAAGACCGTGGCATTGATTTCCGACCCTAAAAAGACGGAGTTTTTCTATCGGATGGGGATAGATTCCGTGGTGTGTGCCATTTCAGCCATTGCCGGGATCATTGAGCAGCAGACCTTTTTGGACGAAATGGCAACATTGGTACCGGTTGGCGAAGGGCGTATAAGAATCGCACAGGTTCCTATATCGGGAACCGCACCGGCCGTGGATAAGAAACTATGGGAATTAAGCCTGCCGAAAGAGGTGATTATCGGATGTGTATTGCGAGGTGATAAAAGCATGATACCGCGCGGTGATACGAGGATACTTGCCGGAGATATATTGGTGCTTATATCATCCGATGAACACGAAGTGGCGGCGGTGAAGGAGCTGACGGGACGGTGAAATATTGGAGAAAACTTTTATTTGACAGCAGTAATTACGGAAAGCTAATGCTGCTCATCGGAATACTTATCACATTTCCGCTTATGGTCTTGCCGTTTTATCCGGAAGAAACAAAATACATAGCAGCGTTTTTGATACCATCCGTAATTTCCATTGTTTTGGGTACTGCCGTATGTATATTAGCTCCGCACAAGGAGGAGGGTTTTACCGAATGGCAGTCACCTTTGCAAAGAGGAAGTCTGCCTGTTATGTTTGCCTGGTGTTTCTCTTTTCTTGTCGGTGCTTTGCCATTTGTTATATCAGGGCAGTTAAGCTTTATTCATGCTTTTTTTGAATCCGTCAGCGGATGGACGACCACCGGACTTTCTGTTGCAGATGTGACTGTCATGCCGCGTATTTTCTTGTTTCATCGCAGTTTTATGCAATTTTGCGGCGGATTGGGATTTATTATCATGATCGTCATGCTCGTTCAAGGAAAACAGTCCATGAACCTTTATAATGCGGAAGGACACCCGGATCGGATAATGCCAAGCCTTAAACGAACCGCAAGGACAATTTTTTCATTATATACCGGTTTTCTTATATTAGGCACATGGCTTTACTGGGTATTTGGTATGAAATTGTTTGATGCCGTTTGCCATACCATGTCTGCATTATCCACAGCCGGTTTTGCAACACAAGCGAACAGTATCGGGGAATATGGCAGCCTGCCGATTGAAATTATTACAATCGTACTTATGCTGATAGGATCAACTAATTTTGCAATTCTTCTTTTGCTTGTGAAACGTAAATTTCGAAGAATGGTTCGTGTAAGTGAATTTCATTTCTTAATTGGGCTATTGCTTATCTTTGTACCATTAGTGGCGTTCTCACTGATTAAGGATATGAATATGGGCATTGGTGAAAGTATTATCAACTCCTTATTTGGGATTGTGACGACCTTCTCAACGACAGGATATTCTACCATGAATTATGCGCAGTGGCCGCCTTTTGCGGTAGGACTTTTGATTCTGCTGATGATTATTGGTGGAGGTGCGGGTTCTACAGCCGGCGGTATTAAGCTGTCACGTACATATCTGTTGATTCGAATCACCTGCGAGAACATCCGCAAACGGCTCTCCCCACCGCAACGTATAACAGCACCTTTTTATTACAGGGTACAGGGTAAAACACCGATTGATGACACCCTGATCAAGGATACCGTCGGGTTTACCACTTGCTATCTGGGTGTTTTCATAATCGGAACGCTCTTATTGACATTAACTTCCGGCAGCTCGCTCTATGATGCTATGTTTGAGTTTGCATCCGCATTCGGCACTGTTGGAATTTCAAACGGGCTGACGAATGCAGATGCTGCCGCAGGCACATTGATCGTTCAAATGATCGGGATGATCCTTGGCAGGCTGGAGATATTTATTGTGTTCGTCGGAGTTTATTCAGGTGCGCAGGCCCTAAAGCAGCAGCTTCAGAAAAGAATCAAAAAAGCGTAACTGTCTGCACGCCGTTACGCTTTTGCCGTTGATATTGGGGGAAATATTGTCGTTGTTTTGGACGGGTGGTACAAATATACAATCCGACATCCTCTTCTAAATTTACCCGGGGTATTTTCTTTAGTCAACTCCCTTTACACCTTAAATTATACAGGAAGCTTTAGCTTCTCGATTGTCCTGTAACTATATCAAGATACGATTTTGTATGTATATTCAAATAATCGCAATGACCGTATCCACGAAAAATTATTATTTTTGCCTTTTCGTATTTCCCTATCCTATGTTTGCATAATATAGCTGGTTCTTTACTTCCGAAAAAGAAGGTGATTTTTGACTGTTCTTGAACATCAAGGGGCACTAATTCGTTGCTATAACAAGCGTCTGGCAAATTCCGAACACTGGGCTCACTCATTTGCCGTGTAATTCTCACCATTCGTTCAGCAGCTTTATCATAATCTTTCCTGAATTTTTCAACTGCTTTTTCGGGATTGCCATTACAATATCTCCATATTCGTAAAAACTGGCTTCTGACAATGCTTTTGATTATTCTTCCGAACTTGAAAAAGGGAATACCATCAAGATACAATCGCTGAACATGTATATTACTATTCTGAAATACACGAAATGCTACAAGCGCGCCTAAAGAAGTACCTAATATGAAATCCAGATTTGTAAAGCCTTGTTTTACTAAATAATCATTAATTTTCTTTACTTGTTCCTGTAAAGAAATAAATTCAGTTTTACCATCATGTCTGTCTAACGTGGGAAGAATCAAAAAATAGTCATCCGCTAAATGCTCTCTAAATTTATTAAAGCAAGAAGCATCATTGAGCATTGGATGAATAAGTAACGCCATCGGTTTCCCTGTTTGACCAACTGTTTCAAATGTCATATTATTTCTCCTTAATTTATATTTTTCCATTTAATAGTTTCAGCCATTCCCTTTGCCTGTGCCTGTAAAACAAGCAGCTCCGCAAAAACACAATCGGAGTTTTCCATTCGGCACATATCTCAACCTCGTCAGTATAATGGGTCAGGCTATCATTTATTTACTTAACATCAAATGTTAGACATTTACAAGGTTATTACACCCGTATGCTCAAGCAGTATTTTCAAACCTATCAATACCAGTATAACACCACCGGCAAGCTCGGCTTTTGATTTGAACTTTGTACCGAACACATTGCCGATTTTCACACCGGCCATAGACAAAACAAGCGTGATAATGCCGATGAAGGAAACTGCCGGGATAATTCTGACTTGAAGGAAAGCGAATGAAACGCCTACCGCCAGCGCATCAATGCTAGTTGCAAGTGCAAGGGGAAGCATTTTTGCAGGTTTTAAGGAGGCTTCCTCCGAATCAGGACGTTTCCCTTCCGGACATTCTCTGTCCGCGCATGTTTCAACAGGACATTCTCTATCTGGACAGCCTTCTTCTTTGAAACTGCCTATAATCATTTTCGCTCCGATAAGAGCAAGGAGCACAAAGGTAATCCAGTGGTCAATGTTGACAATCATATCTGAAAACTGTGAACCGACAAGGTATCCTATTAACGGCATAGCGGCTTGAAAAAATCCAAAATACAGACCAACAATCAACGCTTTTTTGCAACCTACTTTTTGCATGGACAATCCGTGACAGACAGCAACAGCAAAGGCGTCCATTGAAAGACCAATTGCAGTAAGGAGCAGTTCTAATATACTCATTTTTGACCTCCCGAATATCGTAAGTCGAATTAAAAGGAAAAAGCTCAGGCGTTGCTTTTACAAGCATATACCTGAGCTTTTTGAAAAAATAAAAAGACCATGTATAGCTGTAAAAGTTATACATGAGTCTCGTTTTTTAAGACAAGCCAGACCACAAAAGGCCAGCATGTTGACTTGCCACACACTATCGTGCGCTAACTACTCCCTCACGAGCTTATTAAATTATTCCGATTGTACCATACAAACTACATAAAATCAAGCGCGATTTTTCACTTTCTACGGCGATGAGGGAAATATTGTCGTTGTTTTGGGCGGGTGGTTATGGTATGATAAATATGGTTTTTTTGTTCGTCTATGGACGATCGGCGAATGAGGATTATTTATATAATGGTGGTGTATTTATGGAATTTGATTTTTTAGAAGTAAACAATAAAAAACAAATAGAGGAACTGTCAGAAATCGCAAAGCTAATATGGTCTGAGTATTTCCCCAAGATTATTACGCCGGAACAAATCAATTACATGGTTGAAAAATATCAATCGGCCGACGCTATTGCAAGGCAAATTTCAAATGATGGTTATAAGTATTTTATGGTTTTCGGCAATGGAGAAGTTTTAGGATATCTCGCAGTAAAAGCAGACAGGAATCAATTGCTATTGAGCAAATTGTATCTTAAAAAGGAGTTCCGCGGCAGAGGTTATTTTAACGAAATGCTTTCATTTGCCGAAAAAATTGCTAAAGAAAAAGGGCTTAATTCCCTTTACCTTACTGTAAATAAGCATAATGACAATTCTATTGCTGTTTATCTTAAAAAGGGGTTTTTTATTAAAAAAGAGCAGGTAACAGATATCGGTAATGGATTTGTTATGGATGATTATGTTATGGAAAAAATGATTTAGGTTATAAGAGCTTTATATGTGGTGCCCCTTGATTTCTAAAAACGCGGCGGGCATATTAGAAAACTACCTGCTTTCGGCTATTAGCAAAAAGACACCCCGCATCGCTTGATTTGCCAAGCTTTTCGGGGTGTTGTTTATCTTTTCCACTCGCCAAGTTTCAACCATTTCCGATAATTTTGATAAAGGCTTTATGCCGCCACCGCATTCCTGTTTATCCTCTCAATCACCACTCACAAGTCCCTAAACACCGCCACATCATCAAACAACTCGCTAATACTGCCCTGATCTGTGAACGGGCTTTCCTGCAGCACCGACAAATCCTTCATCATACCATTTTTGAAAATAAAATTCACGATTTGCCGGACTAAGTGCCTTTGCCTGCTGTCCAGTTCCGCGTCATTCAGAAAACGGGAGAATGCCTCGTTGGCCGCTTTTTGATCAAATCCTACAATAGAACGTACATCCTCCGAAGTCAGCGGTTGATTTCCCTTGAGCTTGGCGATGGCAGGAATGCTCTGATGCTGGAGGATATAATAATTGACCTTTTTCTTATAGTTAACCAAGTCATCATTATCAAGCTGGGATTCCTTCCAGTCAATGGAAAGGATATCGTCTGTAAAATCTGTATCGAACCGTGTGCGCTCATTTTCCGGGATAACCTTGATCAAATCACGCAGCTTGACGCGAATATTTTCATAGTCTGCTATCCCGGCCCGCTCCAGATATTCGTTATGCCGTTTCTGCTCCAGCAAATCCTTCTGCTGGGCAATCGCCGGAATGGTGCCGTTTTTGAAAAGTTCGTCCGCTTTGCGAATAACATCATTCTTTGCCCGCTTGTAGGTTTTTTCGGTCAGCATAGCAAGCTCTATCTGGTAGATGAGCTGGTCGAACCGCGCAGCGGAGGCATCATCGCCCGACGGCAGAACCAAAGGTGCGATGTGTTCGGCAATTTGCAATGTGTTTTCGTAGGTGAGCGTTGCGAAGTCCTCCTCCCTTTGGTATTTGTCAATGGTACGAAGATGCTGCCTAACTGCAAAATTGTCTAAATTGTGGGTCTTGTGTTAGAAAATCAAAGTTGGTACGCATGGCGGTCACCTCGTCTTAGTTGTTCAAAATATCTCCCCATTAAAACACTTCTGCATCAACGATTTGTAGTTTATCTCCAGCTTTTGAAGGCTTTTTTGCAGCAAGTATTTTTGTGTTTCGACCTGGAGAAAGAAGTCGGAAAACTGACACTGAAGTTCAGTAGGTGGCATTATTATTGGAAATTCCTCTAAATGCTCTTTGTTAATTTGACGCTTGTCAATTCCTCCGACACATACCTTTCTAATATAGTCGCGGTATTCATCTGTAATCAAAATATAAAGAATAAATTCATGCGCAGAGTTTTCATCTAGTCGCACTAAATAAACATGACCGTTTATATTTGCGCTATCATCATCTCCCAAAAATAAAGCCGCTCGCCCCAAACTGCTATTCTCAGTGTTGAACCTACCTGTCTTAGTTATCAGAATATCTTTGTTTTTTAGTCTCGTCTGGCTCATCTTTTTATGTGTTTTTTCTTCGATATAAGCTATGTCAGATAATTCGATTTTATTTCTCCAGACATTTTGACTTCTGAAAAACATAATGCCTGAGTCTACATAAACCTGTTTTCCACCTTTAGGTGTGTTCCCGCTTTGAATTGCCAATGCAATTTCCTTCAGTTTTCGCACTGGCCACCCCTTCGGATTCGTCACCGGATCGCCAAACATTTCAATAAACTGTGACCTCACCAGCAAATCCAGCTTTTCTATCTGTGTCTTGCGCTTTTCAATGAGGGCGCTGGCGCGGTCGAGGGCGTCGGCGATTTGCTGTTGTGCTTCCAGAGGTGGCAAAGGGATTTCGTAGTCTTTAAGCCACTCTGTGCTCATGTTTTTCTGAGCAAGTCCCTTCGAAGAACTAATTGCAGCTCTTTCAAAGTTATCAAAGTTAAGGAAGGAAAACAAAAACTCTTTTGAAAGCGCCGGATTTTTTTCTCGTAAACAAGCCACTCGCTGATTCAAATATGCAGGCAACAAGTCTTCGCGAATTAATCCTACTCTTCCCACATTTCCGGTAAGTGAAATAAGTAAATCTTTGTCGTGTAACTTGTATTTGTCTAATGTCTGAGATGCTGTGTAGTACTTCGGATCATCGTCAACGATTACACCTTTTTGAACATTTGTAATTCTGATAACCCTATACCCACTATCAACATAGTTATTGCTTTTAAAAGCAAAACCATTAAGTATTTCGCAAACATCCCCCAACCGCACCATATCCCACTTACCCACGCAACACCGCCTCCAGTTCTGCCAGCCCGGCGGTGATCTCTCTTTCCAACTCGTTGATCTCCGCCATAATCTCCAACGGATGGGGATATTCCTCCTCCGCATAGGCACTCTGCTTGTACTTGCTGATGGAAAGGTCATAGTCGTTGCCCACGATCTCATCCTTGGGCACAAGGAAGCCCTGCTCGGTGCGCTGGCGGCTTTCCTCCTGCTCCAGCGCATGGAAACGGGCAACAATATCCGGAATGTCGCTGCTGGTCAGGGCGTTACGTTTATCGTCTAAGCTGTAGCCATCGCTCTGCATATCATAAAACCACACCTTGTCGGTGCCGCCCGCGCCGGTCTTCGTGAACACAATCACAGCCGTGCTCACTCCCGCATAGGGCTTGAACACGCCGGAGGGCATGGAGATAATAGCCTCCAGCCGATGGTTATCCACGATCTCCTTGCGTATGTCCTTGTGGGCGTTGGACGAGCCAAACAGCACGCCGTCCGGCACGATGGACGCGCAGCGCCCGCCGTTTCTGAGCATACGTAGAAACAGCGCCAAAAACAGCAGCTCGGTTTTTTTAGTTTTGGTCACTTTCAAAAGGTCTGTGGCTACGAAGTCGTAATCGAGGCTGCCCTTGAACGGGGGATTTGCCAATATCTTGGTGTATTTGCCTGTATCGGTGTTCTGGTCGGACAGGCTATCTTTATAATCGATATGCGGATTCTGGATGCCGTGGGTCATCATATTCATGGCGCCGATGCGTAACATGGTTCTGTCCATGTCGTAGCCGGTGAACATGGCGCTGTCGTAATGAGCCTTGGCCTCTTTGTTGTAGAAAATCTCGTTGAGATAATGCTCTTTTAGATATTCGCCAGCCGATACCAGAAAACCGCTGGTGCCGCAGGCCGGGTCGCAGATGGTATCACCGGGCTGTAAATCCAGCAGCTCCACCATCATGCGGATGATGTGTCGCGGCGTGCGAAACTGACCATTGGTACCCGCTGTGGAGAGTTTAGAAAGCATATATTCGTACAAGTCGCCACGCGCGTCTTGCTTGTCCGGCAGTTTGTCAATATAGGCATACAACTCATCCAGCGAAGTAATGATTTTCTCCAAGAGCTGTGGTGTGGGCACCTTAAAAAACGCGTCCGCCATGTATTTGGCATAAGTACCGCTGGTGCCGTTTAGCTCTTTGATAAATGGAAACACTTCGGTCTGCATGGTCTGATACATCGACTCGGCAGGCTTGTCCCGCAGCACAGACCATTTCAAATGCTCTTTTCCAGCGAAGTAACTGGTATAGGGAATGCCAAGCATTCCGCTTTCCCTCTGGCGGGTGTTGTCCGTCTGGTCAAGATCACGGATGAACATCAGGTATGTAATCTGCTCAATGACATCCAGCGGATTGGTGAGGCCGCCCGTCCAGAACATTTCCCACAGTTTATCTACTTTATTTTTCAGCTCGCCTGTAATCATGGGCGTTCTCCCTTATCATTATTTCTTTCACTGCGTCCATCTTTGGGCTTTTCTGCATCAGAAGGAATGACCCAAGCATGGCCGAATCAAAGCGCTCCGGGTATGCGCCCGTTTAGGATTGCGAGAGCACAAAGTATGTAGCAATCCGTAGGTATCAGGACGAGCAAGACCTTTTGTGGCCCTAATCATTATATTGCAGAAACAACGTTTACACAACCATAATTCTACAAATATTGCAAGGGGGGATGTGAATGGCTCACATCCCCCTTACGAAAATAAAACTCCCAGCTTTCTATCGCACAGATTATTGAGCATCCCGTGTAAATGCCGCCGCAAACGAAATGATAAGCTCTAAAGGAACCTCCAATGAGAACAAGAAATTTACTCTGCAACAGGTAACACTTCCTTCCTATCAAAATTTTTGTACTGTATTGACTTGTCTGCTGGCAATAAATATAATGTCATTATACTTGTATTATATTATCACGGTCACGTCTTTTTTGTCACAAGGAGGAAAGGTACAATGGAAAAACGGTTATCCCGCCAAGAAAGGGAGAAAATCGGGATAGAGAGAACTATTCTTCAACATGCGGAGGATTTGTTTAGGAGTAACGGCTATGAAAACACAACGATGGGTATGTTGGCGAAAAGTGAAACTTCTTGTTAGCTTGATTTTCTCATTCGACGAGGACTCGGAAATAACAGACAAAGACCTGCAAGAGCTTCTACAAGCGGATATGCTCGAATCTGTTTTGATTGATATGCGCAAACAGTTCCCTAAAATCGGGGATATACTCATAAGTGAACGCGATCAATATCTGGCCTCAAAAATCAAGGACGCTCCCGGCCAAAAGATTGTGGCCGTTCTCGGCGGCGCGCATGTACCGGGTGTAAAAGAAGAAATCTATCGTTCGCAGGACGTAGACCGTATTTCCGATATACCACCGAAAAGTCCTGTTTCAAAAATAATAAGCTGGGCGATACCGGCAGCCATTATTTGCCTTATTATTTACGCTTTTGTCGTGAATGTGCAAACGGGCTTGCAGCAGCTATTGTCATGGGTATTATGGAACGGTACGCTTGCGGCTTTGTTTACAGCATTGGCTTTCGGCCATCCCCTTAGTATTCTGACAGCATTTGCCGCTGCGCCTATTACGTCGCTCAATCCCCTGTTGGCGTGTGGCTGGTTTGCCGGATTGGTTGAGGCAACCGTCAAAAAGCCAACCGTACAGGATGTAATGAATGTTCAAACCGATATTTTTAGCCTGAAAGGATTTTATAAAAACCGATTTTTGAAAACTCTTATGATTGTGGTATTGGCGAATATTGGGAGCAGTATCGGCACGTTTGTAGCCGGAACAGATATTATTAGAAATCTGTTTTAGCAAAAGATAGCGGTACTCAGCATTCCAAAGGATACGGCAAAGCCTGTAGACGGGCAGAAAAAGTCAAAAAGCGACGGAGGGCATAATGGAGTTTAATGAAAAGCTGCAACAACTTAGAAAGGAAAAAGAATTGACGCAGGAGCAGCTTGCGGAAGAATTATTTGTGTCCAGAACTGCTATTTCAAAATGGGAATCCGGGCGAGGATATCCGAGCATTGATTCGTTAAAGGCTATTTCAAAACTGTTTTCCGTATCGGTTGATGATTTGCTTTCCGGTGAAGAACTTATTTCGCTTGCCGAAATAGAACAAAAAGAAAAAACAAAGAGTATGCGTGATTTGGTGTTTGGCATACTTGATTGCATGATGGCATTGTTGTTTTTTCTTCCTTTTTTTGGGCAGCAGGAAAATGGCATAATAAGAGTTGTGCCATTGCTTTCTTTCACCGAGACTAGAGACTATATATGGGTCACATTTGTTTTGATCGTGGGATTGATAACTGTTTTTGGTATCGTCCAATTGGCTCTCCAGAACTGGCAAAATCGAATATGGTTGAAAAGTAAAATTGTAATCTCTATTGCTTTAAGCGTATTCGCAATGATGTTTACAATAGCGAGCCGACATCCATATCCGGGGGCGTTTTTGCTTTGTATCCTTGTTCTAAAAGGAATTTTGCTCTGGAAACAGCCATGACACAAATCGTATCGCAGATGTGACGGCATGATTCTTTCATTTTTCCGCTCTCCAATATAAGCTGATAATGGATTTGAAATCCAATCACCTAAAATGGAGGATTAAAAATGAAGAAAAAAATCCAAATCAATTTTATCGTAACCGGCATATTGTTTCTGCTCTTTGCGTTGCTGACTACGGCTATACTGATAATTGATGTTCAGCCGATTGGGCCACTGCAATCCAGCGTTGGTCTCGCAACAATAAACAAGTTCGTATTTAATCTGTTTGGAGAAAACTTGCTCTGGTACAACATTACTGATTGGGTTGGCGTTATCGCTATATTGGTTGCTCTCGGCTTTTCGGTACTGGGACTAATTCAACTGATAAAAAGGAAAAGCATTAAGCGTGTGGACATAGGCATTATTGCATTAGGTTTGTTTTATTTGATTGTAATTGCTTTCTACGTGTTTTTTGAAGTATGTATTGTAAATTACAGGCCGGTTATTATTCATAAATCATTAGAAGCGTCGTTCCCTTCTTCCCATACAATGATAGTGCTCTGCATTATGTCAACTGCCATAATGCAGTTCCATTCCTTATTAAAAAATAAGGTAGTAAGAACAGTAGCCGACATATTATCAATCTTGATTATTGCCGTAACAATCCTCGGGCGTTTTGTTTCAGGGGTTCATTGGTTTACCGATATGATGGGCGGGTTGCTGCTTGGTTCGGCGCTTGTAATGCTGTACTACTCAGTTATGCGGTATATAAGCCATCTATCTTTTTCAAAGTGCAAATCGGAGCAATCGATGATCGCTAAACAACCAAATATATCCGTTGGCAAAGAGCCAGACGAAGATACACAAAACAAATAAGACGCAGAGCCGATAAAAGGCGACAGTTATCAGCTCTTTCTTTTTCTGCCTTGAAACATAAAAATAAGGTTCCGCTATGCCGTTTTTTACCCGGTCACGATTAGGTAGTTTGTCAAAAAAAGCCTTGTCCTCTTAACGGGATATTCCGGCCAGCCATATGAAACTGCCCCAATAACGCCCCGTTGCCTGTGCCACAGGCCCGCCCAGAGGAAAAGCCGCTTGACCGGGTAAAGGAGCCGCCGGCAAGGCGGCGCAGCCGGGAGCGGGAGGACAGGTGAGCGGAGCCAATCGCAAGCGCAGCGCACCCCTTTATGTATAAAGCATAATCCGGCAACGCATGGAAGAAGCGGGAACGCAGAATTTGAGCGCGTATAATCGCAAAATGGCTTTAAATGGATATGTGCTGAATGTTGACCTTGCGCCTGTGCGGGAACTTGTTTCATTACAGCGTAGATGTGCGGCTAATATCAATCAAGTT
>Ga0154000_1000122_pt1 | contig 22572 bp, 19 predicted proteins | sample TSNC084MetaG_FD_104674 | JGI IMG/M metagenome (GOLD analysis project Ga0154000, IMG submission 104674) | Attine ant fungus gardens microbial communities from North Carolina, USA - TSNC084 MetaG | ecosystem: Host-associated > Fungi > Mycelium > Unclassified | place: USA: North Carolina, Lumber... | reverse complement strand
TCCGGCCGGCTACGCAGTGATGATCGTGATCGCGTGGATTCCACCGCTGTGGCGCCGGGTGATGGATCAGAGATTGTTGGACTACTACGACGGCGACACAGAACGAATCAACGTCGGCTGATCGCTTGTGCAGTCGGCTGTGGAACGGCATTCAGTGCAGTGAAACGTACGCTTCGCACCCGTGATTGTGGTTGACGCGGAGTTCCGTATATGGCACCGCCCCTTGGCGATAGCGAAACCGGATGCCAATCGTTGGCCAGGTACATCGAATGTATCTCGCGCCGCCTTGTTCTCGGTTGGATATCCGGTAGAAAACTACGCCTCGAATTTTTCTGCCGACAGTCCAGCCTCGGCGATCGCGATGCGGGCCTCCAGATCGGCCAGTGCGACAACCATGCCCGGAATCAGTGCCTCCACCACACTGACATCCGAATTCTCTGCGATGAACTGCAGGGCTCGATCTCGCAGTTTACGAACTGTCACAGCCGATTCCGGAATCGGCCAGGACATCAACGTGTCGGTCATCTCCGCCACGTACTCGGTATCGCTCACAGATTTCCACTCCTCAGTATTCGGACCGTTGTGGAACTTGTTCAGTATGGACTTCAGCAAGGATTTACGGGGTAGAGCGTCGGGGCGCAGCAAGCGATGATTGCCGAACTCGCCGAGAAGCCCTGACCGGCAATCCAATCGGTCTCCGTGTGGGTCGACAACGTCATTGTCATTCATGGGAGCCGCAAAAAATCTACTGACGCGACGGATGCATGCATGACAAGCCGCCAGTGCGATGCTACAAGATTACTTTCGTCGCTAGTGAACAGGCATACTCACTGCCGCGCGGTCTCGCTGATGGCGGTGCCAGCGTGAAGTACGAGCACTGCACAAAATTCGCCACGCAGGTGTGCTCCGGCTTAACCCACTTCGTTTCGAGGTGTTGTTGCCGGCGGCAGTAAGATATCCAAACCTTGCCCGAATCAACAACTCTCACGATTGAAATCACAAATAATTCTTGTGTTACGAACGCAGGAGAGGGCAATCGGAAAAGTTCGAAGAGGCAACGTGTTGGTCCGCGCACTGCGGCCACCAAGCTCGTAGGAATCCGCCGGTTCGCATCAACCGTTGCGGTTGCTGGATCATTGCTGTAATTTGGTGGACGATCGTTCAGATGGCAACGGGCCGACAAAGGTGCGAGGTGCTCGACACCACTCCATCAGGCAGCGGGGGTGGCGATTGGGTTGAATGGCATCTTCCCACCTGAACGGCCGGATTTAGCTGCGTACGTTGCCGGACCGTGCACTGACATCCGAAACACTCTGCATTGAAGTGCGTTTCACCCTTGATTGGAGAGGACCGAAAATGCTGCCCGAACGAAGAGAAGCGCGCGTCGAGCGGGACAGTCCAGCAGACGTAACGCAGGAGCAACGCGACAGCGCACCGCCCTTCTCTGCAGGCTACCGAATTCGCGCTGCCGACGCCGACCAACCTCTGAAGCTGGGATTCGGCAGTGCCACTCGGTACGTACGAGATTTCGCCAATCCCGATCTTGCGGTGTCGACCTTCGGTTCGTCCGATCTATTCCGGTTCGTGCGCCGCACGATAATCGATGTGGTGGACCCTGTTTGCGGCCGGGAACCGTCCTGCTCGAGCGATGGTGTTCATGACAGGTAATCCCACAGACAGCGTCGTCCGAGTATCTACCGGCGGGGGTGTGTTTCGGGACCGGCTCAACGATCTTTTCGCAGCATCGCAGACACGGCTCACGAACCTCAGCGTCGCGAAAGGACTGCTGTTGCAGGATTTTCGAATTTCGGTTCCTTACCTGTCGCAGCTCCGCACCGGGGTCAGAGACAACCCATCTGACGAGGTAGTAGCGGCGCTGGCGAACTACTTCGGTGTGGCACCAGAGTGCTTCTTCGAGATTCCGGACCGCGGAGAATGCGAATGCCCGCAAAAGGCGGACGCCGAGATCGTGAAGCAACTCACCGATCCTGATATGAGGAGGTTGCTGACTTTGGCGCACGGCCTATCTGCTGAATCGATCGAACTGCTGGCAGATATGGCAAACAGGATTGTCGCTGCAGATCGCCGTCTCGGAAGCCGATTTCCACGACCCTGACCTGTGGGAGCCCGCCCCCGTCGCGCGGGTCATTCCTGGGTCGTCGGCCTCCGCTGTGTGAGTTTCGATCTGGAGTCCTACATTCTTTGCGAGTGCGACTCAGCCAGCGAAAAACCCGAGCGCGTGTGCTGCTCTACTGGGTGAGGATGGGGCGAGCGACGAGTGCGGCCACGGCAAGTGCACTGATGACAGCGGTGATGACAGCGGAGCCGGGGAGAAATGTCGATGCTGCGATCAGGATTGCCGCGAGGGGAGTGATCGTGTTGACGAGCGCGCCCGCGCGGTGCCGGAGTGCGAGCGCCCAGAAGGTCAGGATGAAGAGGGCAACAGGGATCGTCAGTGCGCCCGCGGCGCTGAGGTCGGTGAGTGCTCCCGGGTGCAGGATGTGGGCGACGGAGACTTCGATACCCGCGGAGACTGCGCCGGCGGCGGCGAAGATGACGTAGTGCGTGTATCCGAAGGTCAGTGATGCCGTGAGTGTGCCGATCGAATCTTCTTGTGAGACGGAGAAGTAGATCCACCACATTGCTGCGACGATGACCAGGGCTGCGGCGGCGAGGGTGATGAGCTCGAGTACCTGCTGGTGTTCGTCGAGTGCGCCGACGATGGCGGTGGCGGAGGCGAGCAGGCTTTCGCCGAGGAGGATGAGGGTGAACAGTCCGTAGCGTTCGGCGATGTGCTCGGCGTGGAGCGGGGTTTGTCGGGTGCGTTCGCTGAGTGCCGGTACCGCGATTTCGGCGGCGACCAGAGCGAAGAAGCTGATCAGGGCGAGGCTGTCGGGGAGGAAGAGGCGGGCAATCCAGAGGATTTGTACTGCGGTGATTCCGGTCGCGTATCGCAGTGCGGTGGTGCGGTATTCGGGGTTGTTGCGGGCGGCGCGGAGCCATTGGCTGACCATCGCCAGACGCATGATGACGTAGCCGATGGTGACGAGGGTGAAGTCGGAGTCGTTCATGGCGTCGCTGACGCCGGCGGCGAGGACGAGAACGCCGGCCATCTGCACGATGGTGGTGACGCGGTAGAGCCAGTCGTCGGTGTCGAAGGAGGTGGCGAACCAGGTGAAGTTCATCCATGCCCACCAGATCGCGAAGAACACCATGGCGTAGGAGAGGACACCTTTGCCGGTGTGCCCCTCTTCGATCAGGTGCGCCAGCTGCACTGATGCGAAGGATACGGCGACGACGAAGACGAGGTCGAAGAACAGCTCCAGGGAGCTCGCGGCTCGGTGGGGTTGGTGTCGGTCGCGGGGGAGCATGGGCCGCAGCGCGAAGCGGGGACTCTCGATCATCGTGGTGGAGAGCGCCTTCTCGAGAGGGAGGTGGATTCTGCGGATAGGTAAGGTCGGGCGTGGCTTCAGGCTCGGATGGTCATGCGGGACACCGAATCCGCATCGACGACGAACGTGAACGTGCTCGGTCCATTGAAACCGTTCCCCCCGACCTGCGCGGTGAGCACTGTGTGGTTCTCGTTGATGGTGAAGTCGAGGACCGACAGGGTGACCTGTTTGCCGATGAACTCTGCCTCGCTCCACGTGCCGATTTCCGTGGAGCCGGTGAACTCGCGGCCCCAGTCGTCGACGACACCACCGGGAGCGAAGCTGTCGAGAAAGAACCCGGTGTCGCCGATGTTGGTCGCATCGATCAGACGGGCAACGGGTGCAGGCAATTCGGTGGACATCGGGATCCTTTTCGACACGTACGGCACAACAGGTCAGGTTTGCTGGACTAGCTGAATCAGCGGGTGGTGTAGCCCCCGTTGGCGAAGATCGTCTGTCCGGTGATCCACCATCCTTCGCCAGCGAGGAAGCGGACGATCGGAGCGATGTCCTCGATCTGGGTCAGCTGGCTTTTCATGGCCTGGGATTTGTGGAATTCGACGCGTTCGGGGGTTTCCTGGCCGTAGAAGAACGGGGTGTCCATCGGACCCGGGGCGATGTTGTTCACCGATATTCCGCGTGCGCCGTATTCCTTTGCCGCTGCTCGGGTGAAGTGCTCGACGGGGCTTTTTCCGCCGGCGTAGGTGGAGTAGCCGTCGGTGAATGCGGCGAGTAGCGCGGTGACGATGGTGATGACTTTGCCGTCGTCGTTGAGGCGTTTGCCGGCTTCCTTGATGAAGAAGTACGCGGCTTTGGCGTTGATGTCGAACATCGAGTCGTATTCTTCTTCGGAGGTGTCCACGATCGGCTTTCGCAGGACTTTCCCGACGGTGTTGACGGCGATGTCGACACTCCCGAACGCGTCGATCGCAGTGTCGAAGAGGCGTTCCACGTTGGCCGGTGCGGTCAGGTCAGCCTGAAACTTCACAGCCTTGACACCGGCGGCTTCGACGGCGGCGACCGTCTTGTCGGCGTCTGCTTCGCTGCTGTCACTGTTGTAGTGGACGGCGATGTTCACTCCCTGTGCCGCAAGGGTGGTGCTGATGAGCCCTCCGAGGTTCTTGGCGCCGGCAGCCACGATCGCGGACTTTCCCTGCAGTGAATTCGACATGCATTTTCTCCTGTATCGGCGACTTCGTGTAGGACTGACGGTAGAAGAATGATGCACAAATGAAAAACGAATCATGTTGGTTAATTGACAAGCAAGACTTGTCTATCGAGTCGAGTCAACTCGATGGATAGGGAAAGGTGAGCGTGGACGTGGTGTCGGAATACACTCTCCGATCTTCGGATCCGATGGATCTTCGCCGTCTGGCGCAGTTCGTTGCCGCAGCAGATGCCGGGAGCCTCACCAGTGCAGCTCGTTCGCTGTTCATCACTCAGCAGGCGATGAGCAGTGCGATGCGTCAGCTCGAGAAGGAGCTCGGTGTCGAGTTGTTTGCCCGGGAAGGGCGCCGCGTCGTCCTCACGGCAGCCGGCCGCAAGCTTCGGGAGGGCGCGCCGACATTGCTGGCTGCGTCGGATGCCTTGGCGACGGCGGCTCGCCGGGCGGCCGAGACGGTAATGCCCGCGTTCGTCATCGCACACACTCCGGCGATCACCTCCGAGGAGGCTTTCGACTTGATCGCGCCGATCCGACATGCACGACCGGATACCTCGATCACCGTCCGTCAAATGTTTCCAGAGGAGATGGAGTCAGCGTTGATCGAACGCACCGTCGATGTCGGTCTGCGCCGCGGGGTGACCACTCCGCCTGACCTTGCCGCCGCAGTCCTCGGCTACTCCACACTCCGGCTCGCGGTCGACGCCACACACCCGCTCGCACAGCGGGATTCGATCACGCTGAAGGACATCGCCGCGTGGACGTTGATGGTGTGGGCACCCCCAACCCGCTCGTTTTACACCGACTTCCTCGTATCGGCGTGCCGTAGAGCTGGATTCGAGCCGAACCTTGCCGTGAACCTGGTGCAAGGGACGCCCCCGGTGACAGCGGTTGCCGGCAACGACTGCGTCGCCTTCGTGACCGCTCCTGCCGGTCCTGCGATGGGTGGGGGTGTGACCGTGTTGGAGGTCAGTGATCCACCGCTGGCGCCGATACAGGCGATCTGGTTGCCGCACACCATTTCCTGCGAACGCAACGCACTACTAGGTGGGTAAATAGGCTGGCATCAATGTTTCGATCCATGTAGTTGCTGATCTCGTATCTCTCTGCGGCGAAACTTGTTTGACGAGATACGTGATGGTCGCCCACATTCCTTCTCGCCAACACGATGAGTGTGCGGACACGTGCAGACTCCTCGACTCGGTGCGTTTCTGCGATGTTGGTGGTGGCTGCGTTTGCGGCGGTGCATCAGAATGCGTAAGAACTCTATAGAGCACTCAACGGCGCGGCTAGCGGCGTCGCAGAACAATCGACGGGAGATGCAGTTCGTCACCTCGCAGTGTGGCGGTTTCGGTGGAGCCGCCGCGGTCGCGGAGGATCACCTTGTCGCCCTCTACCGTGTATCTTCCGCCGTACGCATTAGCTTGACCACGGAGGTCTTCCTCCCAGACGCCTTCGGGATTGAGCCTGACCACCCAGTCGCCGTTGCTGTAGGTCCCGGGCACGTTCGGCGAGATGGCCGAAGTACCCGATGCGGCGATGGAGGTAGGCTCCCGCACGGCAGTGAGGGTGGAGGGCAGTGCGTCGTGCGAATCGCCAGACGAACAGCCTCCAAGAATCAGGCTCACCGCAGCGAGAGTCGCGGCGACACGGGCTGAGGCGGTCAGCGCACGAGTCATCCTGCAAGACTACCGGGGCGAATGCCAGCATGGACCGCATCGTTGCATGGACGCATCCAACGAAAATGTTATGGCAGTCTAAAAGTTACAGCTCGGACTGTCCTGCACGCTACTGGTACTGCAACGACAGTTTGGAGATATTGTCAAATCCTGTGGATGAGATTGTTTCAGGCGACCTCCGATCCGGTGCTTGCGGGCTCGACTGCCCCGGCGTCGAATGTGGTGATGTCGGTGGGTCGTTCGAGCAGTTTCCCCTTGTGGAACACCGCTCCGGCCCGCACGAGCGCAACCAGATGTGGTGCATTGACCGCCCGCCAACGAGCCTGGGCGGCGTCGATCAGCTTGTAGGCCATGGCAAGTCCCGCCGCACGGGATCCGGGCCCCTTGGTTACCTTGGTTCTCAATCGCACTGTGGCGAAAGTAGATTCGATGGGATTTGTCGTGCGTAGATGCACCCAATGCTCAGCCGGATACTTGTAAAACTCGAGCAGCACATCGATGTCGTCGACGGCCTTCGGGTACTTCGCTCCGTAGTCGAGTTCGAAGGCCTTGATCGCCACTTGCGCTTTGTCGATGTCCTCCGCGATATAGATTTCCTTCATCGCCGCGAGCGCTCCGGGATGAGCCGACTTCGGTAGCGCAGCAAGAACATTAGATTGTTTGTGGAACCAGCACCGCTGCTCACGAGTTTCCGGGAACACCTCCCGCAACGCCCTCCAGAATCCGAGAGCGCCGTCACCGACCGCGAGGACAGGTGCCGTCATGCCGCGCCGGCGACAGCCGCGCAGTAGATCCGCCCACGACTCGGCCGATTCGCGGTACCCGTCGGTGAGCGCGACAAGCTCCTTTCGGCCGTCCGCGCGGACCCCGATCATCACCAGCAGACATAGTTTTTCCTGCTCGAGCCTCACCTTGAGGTGGATGCCGTCGACCCACAGATAGACGAAGTCGGTACCCGAGAGGTCCCGATCCTGGAAGGTCTTCGCCTCGTCCTGCCACTGGGTCGTCAACCGGGTGATCGAGGAGGCCGAGAGCCCGGCACCCGATCCGAGGAACTGCTCGAGCGCCGGTCCGAAGTCGCTAGTGGAGAGCCCGTGCAGGTACAGCAGCGGCAGGACCTCGTTCATCTGCGGGGACTTGCGCACCCAGGCCGGCAGGATCGACGACGAAAATCGCTGCCGTTCTCCGGTGTCCGGGTCGATACGCTTGTCGTTGACCCGGGGGGACCTTCACGGTGACCGCTCCCGCGGCCGTCAGAACGTCGCGTTCGGTGTGGTATCCGTTTCGGACCACCAGGCGGTGCCCGTCCTCATTGACCTGGTCAGCGAACTGGTCGATGTAGGCGGCGACCTCCGCTTGCAGTGCGGCCGCGAGCATCTGACGGGCGCCGTCGCGGACGATCTCGTCGAGCAGCGACCGTCCGCTGTCGTCGTTGGACTGGTCGTTCTCGTGTACTACCGTGAGCACGGGCGTACCTTCCCGCCAGCGTTGGCGCGCTGGTCTTGATCAGAATTTTCGATACCTTGCAGATCATCTTCCGGGAAGGTACGCCCTCCCGGGATCCACAAGTTCTGATCATTTCTCCCGTTGATCAAGATGAACACTTCATCGAGGTACCACTTGTTGCCCGGGCGGGGCTTTCGGCGGCGCAGCTCATTGGCATAGGACCGGCCGAACATCGCGCACCACTGCCGGATCGTCTCGTGCGAGACCACGACGTCGCGTTCGAACATCAGTTCCTGCACATCACGCAGGCTCAACGTGAAGCGGTAATACAGGCAAACGGCGCGGCTGACGAATTCTGGGCTGATCACAGTCACCCGCCACCCCCAGCGGTCACCAGCATAGCCAAGTTGACGATGCCCGCAGCAATGCGCACTTGATGCCCAATTACCGCTGGAATGGTGACTGGCATGCGGTTCTATTCCCGATCTTGCAGTGATAAGTCAGGAAGCTAAGCGGGAGAATGTCATTCGGCGAAAGCCACGAGAGCAAGCCAAGCGGGACAAGCTCGAGGAACGGATCGCACGTCGGCAGCGTGCGTATGAGAGGCACACTGCGGGTATGGCATTGACGGATATTGCCAAGAGTTCGGGGTGCCCAATCCGACGGCGGCGGCTCTCTATCACGAATATCTTGCAGATGCAGAGAATGCTCCGTGAGGTCAATCGAGAGCATCTGGATGAATGTGTCAACCCGATATTCATCCGAGCGGGCACGCTCATGCGGTTCCCATCGGGTGCGTGGCGCTGATGCCTGTTGAAGGGGCTTGACGACTCGCTCGTTGCGATTTCGGGTCGGGTTGGTTGGTTCGGATGGGATTGTGTTACTTGAGCTGGGCAAGTTGGTTGAGTACTACTTCGGGGATTGCGGTGGCGGGGATCTGTGTGATGTGAAAGTCGCCGGGAGGAAGTGTTGTTTGTTCTCCGAGCCAGTAGTTTTCGGGGAGGATACTGCCGTGGGCAGTCTGCTGATGGAGGATCACACCGTGGAAGTCGCGCATGCCGACGACCAGTCGGTAGTGCGCGGTGGTATTGGTGATCGGGGTGTAGGCGTCGAGTCCGACCTGCGTGGTCGACGCGGACGGTCCGGTCGGCCGGTCGTCGAGAAGTACTGCGGCGAATGGCAGGGCGGCGAAGCCGCGAAGCCATTCGGCGACGTACATCGACGAGTTCTCCGCGTCGTCGGCGTCGAGGCTGTCGATGTCGGAAGAACCCGAATGGTGGTGTGTGGCCCGGAGCCACTGCATGGGGGAGGGGATCTGTAGGACCACCGGTCCCGATGCCATTGCGGTCAGGGTTTGGGCAAGCTCGACGGCGCTGTTCGTGAGGTCCTTGTCCGCCAGCATCGTTCGCAGCGCGTAGCCCGTTCTCTTCTTCTGGGCCATCGCATCCCGCAGTGCAGCGTTCTGTTCGAGATGGTGGCTGTAGAAGTAGCTGAGGTCGAAGACGGCCAGATCAGGTTTGAGTAGGCCCTGTGCCTGGTTGAAGAATCGGGCGTAGCTGGTGGGGTCGTCCCAGGGCACGGCCCGGTTGCGGAGAAATACCGCCTGCGCATACTCGTGGTGATCGAGCAGGAGGGCAGTTGCGCGCCCCGAAGGCGGTGACGCGATCGTGTCGAGAAGGCTGGTGGTCATGCTGGTGTTCCTCGTCAGGGTCGTGCAATACCGCGCGGTGATGCGTGCACCGGCTCCATGCGGCGGCGGGCGAAGTATCACCGCGCGGTATCGACTGGGTCAGGACTTGTGCAGAACTTCTTCGCCGCACTTGGCTTCGAGTTCGCGTACCCGCTTGGTGAGTGCCTCGATCTTGAGCACGCGGCGGTCCGGGATCATGATGAGGGGTAGATCTTCCAGGCGGGCGGTCACCCTCTCCGGCTCACTCTTACCCCAGTGGGTGGCAACCAGTTGGTTGTTGTCGTCACCCCAGGAACCGAAGTACAGCAACTCTTTCGGGGGCTCGGGCTTGACGTATTCGGCTACGAATTCCTTGTACGGCTTGCCCCGCTCGAGCCGATCCTGACGCATCTGTGCGCGCAGCGCCTTCGTCTCCTCCTCGCGGACGACGAAGGTGTCGGGCTCGTAGACGACACCGTACAGTTCGCCGGCCACCTTGTCCGAGATCCGCGCGAGCTGCAAATCAGCCATCACGAGCTCGGGATCCCGCTCGAGGATATCGCCGTATCCGCCGCCGGATCCTTGGCTGATCATGTACAGCTCACCTTCCTTGGCGACGTCGAACTGCAACCCCATGTGGCCGGTCAGATATTTACCACCCTCGTAAGGCTGTTCGTTCATCACCCGTTCGATGGACAGGTCGAACTGTGACGGGTCCTTGCGGATGATGTCGTAGATGTTGATGTTCTTGACCATCGACAACGGATAGGTGGGGCATCCGTAGCCGCCGAACATTCCGCTCACCGACGAAAACTTCGAGCCCGAGGTGACGGTCATGAATCCCCAGCTGGGGGTGCCGCGTGAGGCCACGATCATTTCGTAACCCATGCCGCCGCGGTACTTTCCGAAGCCCTGATTGTCTGTGACCAGTCGCTTACTGACCAGCTGCAGGAAGGGGACTTCTTCTTCCATGACTTCTTGCTCGGCGATGTCGGCCATCGCGCAGAACAGGGGGGCTACGCCGTCTTCGCCGTCTCGGAATGCCTTGGCACCGCCGCCCATTCCGTTCAGATCTGCACAGAGGTTGCCGACCTGTTCACTGTGCTGGGTTGTTCCACCCCACAGAAAGTCGTTGATCTGGTTGAACCACGGGGCGATCACGTTCGAGTACTTCGTGGGTGCCGAGAACTGCAGCTTCGCGTACGCGGTTTGCAGCGCTGAGAACCCACGGAACGAGGCCTGCAGCGACTGCCCGACCGGTGCGTCGTATCCGGCGTCTGCCCAGGTGTGCTCCTCCGAAATGACCTCGATGGGGGAGAGAGCGCCGGTACTGCGCGGCAGATCGGGCCACCAGTACGAAAGAATCGCCTGCGTCATGAACGATTTGGTCGATCCGAGAGGAGAATTGATGGCCCGATTGAGGATCTCGGGGCCGGTACCGGTCAGGTCGACGATCATCCGGTCGCCCTTGATGGTGATCTTGCAGGCGAACTTGATCAGAATGTTCTCTTTGAGGGTCGAGTCGACGAACTGGTTGAACGTGACAGTGCCATCCGGGAGATCTGAAATGCGGCGCCGCACCTCGGCTTCGACGTTCTCAACGGTGCTCCGCAGCGTGGCGACGAACGCTTCCTCGCCGACCTCGTCGACAAGGCGGTTGACGGTGTCCATCACTCGGCTGACGGCTCCCATCTTGACCTTGATGTCTGCGAGCATCAGCTTGGGGTCACGTGTCGAATGCTGAAGGAAGGTCAACAGATCGCGGCGCAAACGCCCGCCTTCGACGATCTTGATCGGCGATGCGCGCAGCCCGTCGTCGAAGGGAGTTTCCGATCCCGAGGGCATACCGCCCGGCTCGCAGGCACCGTTTTCGCCCTCGTGGATGGTGGCCCCCACCCAGGCGATGATCCGGTCGTCTCGCATGACAGGCACCAGCATCGACTGGTCGGTATTGTGCACCATCCCGAACCGGGAATCGTTGTGGAAGAACCCGTCACCGGGCCGGATCCCGACTGTCGGTTCGTCCTTCCAGTTCTTCATGATGTAGCGAATCGGGTGGTGCAGCACTGCGGAGAAGGCGATGACGCCGCGGTTGGAGAGGTAGCTGACATCGCCTTCGGCTGTGTAGACGGCGACGGAGAGGTCAGCCCATTTCGCGCCGGGGGCCGCGCCCATGCTTTCGCACATCTCGAAGGCCTCGTCCAGTGCGCCCGCGAGACGTTTGCGGATGCGGTCGGCTTCGATCGGATCGGTATCCGATGTCATGCAATAGCTTTCGTGCGGTGTTCGCGGCGCGATCTGGTGGTGTCGCATGATGTCGGGGTCGGGTCCGAGGAAGAGGGTGGTCTCGTCCATGAACTTGTCGACCCACTGCTGTTCTTGTTCGCTGAGTTGCTGGGTTCCGTCGCGGTCGGCGGATGGTCCGGTGCCGTTGTCCAGAATTGTCATGATGCTTTCAGGCTCCTTAGAAAGAACTGTGGTTGATTCGACTGCTCGTCAGTCTTTGAGGAGCCAGACGGCGCCTTGCACGGTCGGCTCGAGTCGCCAGCCCGGTTCGACGAGGTAGGTGGTGCTTTCTGTCGTCACGATGGCGGGGCCGGCGATCACGTACGCGTGGTCGAGTGCGCTTTCGTCGTAGACCGGGGTCTGGACAGGCTCGCTGATGTCGGTGAAGTGCACTTTCCTTGTCGCTACCGGTGTCGGGACTGCGCGGTCACCGCCGGCGTCGATGGAATCGAATTTGACGACGTCGCCGTCGATGTAGGAGGCGACGCGCAAGGTCTGTACGCGGACGCCGGCTTCAGGGGCCTGGGTGCCTTCTCCGTAGCGCTGGCCGAAGATTTCGGCGAACGTTTTGATCAGGTACAGCACATCTGCGACACCGTCGACCCGGTTGATGTCGAAAGAGACCGCAGTGGTGACCAACTGGTTGCCGTAACGCATGTCCATCTCGAGTCGGTACTTGACGTCGCTGCGGTTGTAGCCCTGACGGACCAGGTCCTCGGCGCCCTTGGCTTCTAGCTCGCCGATGTAGGTGTTGAGCTGTTCATACTGGTCGTAGATGGTTCGCTCACGCGGTTCGTAGAGCACGATGTACGCGCTCCGCTCGTGGATGTGCAGGGGCTTCATGTTGCCTGCGCCCAGGGCGGAAAACACTGATGCGAACGGGGGGAAGAGAATCTTGTTGATTCCGGCCTTGGCCGCGATCCCGCAGGCGTGCAGCGGGCCGTTGCCGCCGTAGGCGAGCATGGTGTAGTCCTCGACGAGACCGCCACGTGAGCGCAGTTCCTTCTCGATGCCGATGGCCATCTGCTCGTCGACGGTGCGCTTGATGACCTTCGCGACATCGACGGCGTCCATGTCGAGTTCGTCGGAAAGATTTTCGTCGATGGCGTAGACAGAGCGCTTCTTGTTGAGCGCGATGTAGCCGTTGGCGTAGTTCTCGGGGTCGAGGTATCCGAGGACCAAGTCGGCGTCGGTGACCGTGACCTGCAAGCCGCCGCGGTCGTAGCATGCCGGACCGGGGTCCGAACCTGCCGATTCGGGGCCGATCTTCACCGAATTGTGGATCCGGTCGAAAGAAGCGATGGATCCGCCGCCGGCGCCGAGGGTATTGAGGTGGATCATCGGAACCGACACCAGCCAGCGGCCGATGGTCGGCTGGAAATCGTAGTGACGAACCCCGCCCTCGGGGACCAGACCGATATCGAACGATGTTCCCCCCATGTCCATGGATACGACGTCGCCGATGCCTGTGGTTTCCGCCAGGTGTTGTGCCCCACCGACTCCCGCGATCGGGCCCGAGTGGATGGTCTGGAGTGCATCGGTCGAGTTCGGCTGGGCCATGCCGCCGGAATTGTGAATGACCAGCATCGGCTTCTCGTATCCGGAGTCACGCAGATTGCTCGACAGCTGATTGAGCGCGTGGAACATCGTCTCGTGGAGGAAGGCGTCGACAATTGTCGATGTCGCCCGGACGTATTCGCCTTTTCGGCCCGACACCTGACTGCTGAGTAGCACCGGGATGGCGCCGAGCTGATGTGTGGGGTACTCGTCGAGGATGATCTCGAGGATCTGCTGCTCGTGGGCGGAGTTCTCGGTGGCGTTGGTCAGCGCCACGACAATGGCTTCGGCGCCGTTGTCCACCAACTCGCGAACCTGTTGACGCACGTCGTCGACCATCAGTGGAACCAGGATCTCGCCGACGGCGTCGACCCTTTCCTTCACGGATCGAACCAGGTGACGCGGCACCAGAGGATCCGGACGTTGGGCGTCCGCCATATCGCCCTGCTTGACGCCGTCGAGACCTTCGCCGTAGCCACGACCGCGGGACAGGTGGATCGTGTCTTCGAATCCGTGTGTGACCAGCGCGGCGACCTTGGGCCCCTTGCCTTCGATGAGTGCGTTGGTGCCCAGCGTGGTGGCGTAGCGGACCGAGTCGACCTCTCGCAGCGCTTCACTGCGGCTCACTCCGGCGCGCGAGCACGCCAGGTCGAGTGCTTCGTTGAAGCCCAGAGCGAGATTGTGATGGGTGGTCAGAGCCTTCGCTTCGACGTAGACGTCGTCCCAGACAAAGAAGCAGTCGCTGAATGTTCCACCGATATCAACGGAAATGCGTTTCATGACAGTAAATCTCCTGTGATCCGGTCTCAGTGCTGAGCGTGTGAGTGGGAGTGCGAATGCGGTGTGCGGGGTTCGGCGATCGCATTTTCGCCCGGCCCGTAGTTGACGAGTGTTTCCGGATCGCCTTCACGTTCGGCCCACTGCTTCTTCAGTGCGTCGATGTCCCAGATCATGTCGACGGTCGGGGGGTGTCCGGGCGGGGTGTACTCGGTTTCAATCTGAGTTCCGCAACCGGGGCAATAGAATTCGAGGATTCGGCAGAAGAGCGGATCCGGTGCGAAGGTGTACTCGTACCGCTCTGGATCGAGGATCGACGGATGGATTTCGCGGGGGTCCCGGTCGTAAACCAGAGTGCCCTCTTTGTAGTTTCCTCGGGCACTGCCCATATCGTGCTCGCAGACCCGGCAGAGCCAGCGCTCGGAGTCGAGATCGATGGCGAGATATTCGGTCATGGGGATACGCATGATGTTCGCTACCTTCGTGTCGAGAAATGTCGATGTGATGGTTCGGGGGACGCGCTCGCGCCCCGACTACACGGTGTCGGTCAGGATCAGGTCGCCGGAGTTGGAGATCTCCAGGTTCCAGCCGGCCGGAACCTGAGCGGTGAAGAACTGCCCTTCCACGATGGCCGGGCCGGATGCCGTTGCCCCGGCAACCTGCTGATCGAGCTGGTAAACCGGAAGATCCTCGACCGATGTTGCAGCGGTGCGGACCGATCGCGTCGTGGTCGACGCCGCCGGAGACTTCTTCTCCGGGGATCCACCCTTGACCACCGAGTGCGGAAGCGCTCGGGTCGCCTTCAACGCCAGAATGGTCTTGTTCCCGGCGGCCGAGCTGACGTCGAGACTGCTGTCGAACTCGGCCCGGGTCACCGCGCCTTCGGTATTCTCGACCAGCGAGGCCCATTCTAATGAACAATCCGCGATGTCGTATCCCTCCTGGAACATGTCGCGTGTTGCCCGCGCACGCAATTCGTCCACTGCCGCAGCGATTTCCGCTGGGGAGAGGTCGGTGATGTTGGTCTCGTAGGACTGGGCGATATCGGAGAAGCTGATACCGAACGCGGAGAACACGGCGGCGAGTTTGGGGACGAGGACTCGCCGCACTCCGGCGATGCGCGCCGCATCACACGCACTCATCGGTCCGCCGCCACCGAACGCGGCGACCGTTGTGGTCTCGGCGCTTTCGACGGACGCGGCAAACGACTCCGCCACCTTCGCAGCGTAGGCGGCAGCCATCTCGATCAGCGCTTCTTCGACGCTGATCCCCAGCGGCTCGGCGACACTCTCGTTGATGACCGCGCGGGAGCGCTCCGCGTCGAGGAACATTTCACCGTCGAGATACGTATCGGGATCGAGAACGCCGAGAAGAAGATTGACGTCGGTGATGGTCGCCTTCTTGCCGCCGAAACCGAAGCACGCAGGGCCGGGGGCCGCGCCGACGCTTTCCGGGCCGACCACGATCTTGCCGTCCTCGACCGCGATGATGGAACTGCCGCCCACACCGGCGGACTTGACGTCACTGAGCTCGTACGAGACCGGGACGCCGTTGACTCGTCCGCGGCGCTCGGTCGCAATGGTGTAGTTCTTGACCGTGCCGACGTCGGTGGTGGTTCCGCCGACGTCGATCATCAGTACGTGGGGGAGGCCGTACGCCTCGGCGAGCGCGCGGGTTCCTTCCAGACCTCCACGCGGACCGGAGGAATAGGTCTTGAGCGCGACGGATTTCGCGACGCGGGAGGAGGCTCCGTCGTTGCGGTAGATGAGCAGCGGGTTCTTGATCTTGTAGCTGCGCAGCCGGCGCTCGGCGCTGTAGAGGAAGCGCTCGACGGTGGGATGAAGGAACGAGTTGATGATGCCGGACCAGATTCGGCGTGATCGCAGGTCGTCCGAGGCGAATTCCCAGCTGAACAGCACCGGAACCGAACCGAGAAGATGGCGCGGGAAGCTCTCGAGGACGATGCGTTTGAACAGCGCCTCACGTTCCCGGGACTTCGCCGCGAGGATCAGTCGTTCGGCACCCGCCGTGGTCAGGCGATTGATTTCCGCGACCAACGTCGTGGTCAAAGCGTCGCCGACAAGTTCGTCGGCGACCACCGAGGTGCGGGGGCCGACGAGGTCGTCGAAGAGTGATTCGGATTCCGCGTCGGTGCGCAGTTCGACCACGATCGCCGCGTCGTCGACGATCAACCCGAGGCGAGGACCCTTTCTCTCCACGAGGGCGTTGGTGCCCTGGGTCGAGGAGTACCTGATGTGCTGAGTCGAGTGCAGCAGCGCCGACAGGTTCTGCTCGCCGTAGATGACCGAAGACACTTTGCTGATGCCGTCGAACAGGCACTGAGACAGATCGACAGGGGTCGTCAGTGTCTTGGTGAATGCGAACTCGGATCCACTGCCGACACAGATGTCGGTCAAGGTTCCGCCGTTGTCGATGTTGATCAAACGCTCCATCGAGGCTCCTAGCGTTGTAGAAGAGGAAAGTGAGTGATAGGCATCACTTCGAGTGCGAACATGGGAAAGCATCACACCGAGAGCAAGAGGGTGGAGTGTCCGACCTTGGGACACTCCATCAGAGGGCGCACGCGTGTTTTCTGGAGTTGTACATCGTCCGCGGGCACCCACGTGGGCGTTGGTGGCGCAGTAACAGGCCGGCAGTACGGAGGAAAAGAAATGATGGGGATCGTCGACGACACGGACAGCGTTGATCGGAAACGGTTGCGATTCGGTGACCGGGACGCGCAACGAGGTGGAACGGACGAATTCGTCGCTGCTTCCTGGCTGCGGTCCCAGGCGGCCGGTGTTTCCCCCGAAGGTGGAGATATCCGGTACATCGGCGATGTCGACGTCGCCTCACGGCTGGTCCATTACGCGCGGCCGGTATTGGAAAAGCTCATCGAATACACCGAGGACGTTCCGCTCAGTGTCGCGGTATCGGATAACAAAGGGCGTGTGCTGTCCCGACTCGATACCAACTCCACGATCGGAACGTTGGTTGATTCGATCTCGCTCGCTCCAGGATTCAGCTACGCCGAGAGCGAGGTCGGCACCAACGGGGTGGGGACAGTTCTCGAATCGGGTCGTTCGGTCCATATCGTCGGTGCGGCGCACTTCCATGAGCGGTTCCAAAAGTATTCGTGTTCCGGCGCACCGATCCGCGATCCGCTGTCCGGTCATATCGAAGGGGTACTCGACCTGACCTGCCTGGTCGAGCACTCGACCCCGCTGCTTCACAGTTTCGTTCGTTCTGCCGCATCGACTATCGAAACGGCATTGCTCCACGATCGAGAATTGAATCAACGCATTCTCTTCAATGCCTTCTCGAGAATGGAAGCGAAAACGCGCTCACCGCTGCTGGTAGCAGGAAAAAATGTTCTGGTTTCCACCAGCAAAGCGCAGGGTCTTTTCGACGCCGCCGAACAGAGAATAATAGTCCAGCATGCTTTGTATCTCGCGGAGCGAGCGACCAAAGCCACGGAGGAGATCGAACTCTCCCCGCACCGGACAGTGAAGATTCGAACTACGCGAATATCATCGGGAAAAACTGTTGTCGGCGTCGGAGTGTCGATAGTTGATGTGACTGCACTCGACGTACCGATCCGTGAAACAGTGCCGCAGGCACGTCCGGTGGTCGGACCGATGACGGGATCCGGTGTCAGCGCCGGGTACGAATCCGGCAACGAACTGTCTTCGGTGTGGAAGAGTGCCACGTCCTTGATGCGCGGGGCGGTCGAACGAAAAGAGAATATTGCCGTCGTCGGCGAACGGGGGGTGGGAAAAGAGAAGCTGATCAGGGATATCGTCGCTGATGTACATCCCGGAGTCGCCGTCGTCGAGATCGAACCGGGTTTCGATCCGAAGGTTGTGGTAGCGGAGGTGAGTTCCGACGAGACCAGAAGTGTGTACGTTCTTCTGCGACATGCGGAACAGTTGACCGGTGACGAGATGGCTTCGCTCACAAAGGTGTTGTCCGAACTGAGTTCACGAGGAAACCTGGTCGGCGCGGCGGCAATAGTGACGGAAGTGGCGGGATCCGATGCCGAACAGAATTTTCTTCACCGATCGTTTCACGGAGTATTCGGCCAATCAATAGAGGTGCCGCCGCTTCGATACCGCACGAACGACCTCCCTCGCCTTGTGCATCGAATGCTGAGTGAGATTTCCGGGAACAGTGATTCGAGAATAAGCAGTGAAACGCTGGATAAGCTCTCTGCCTATTCGTGGCCGGGCAATGTAACCGAATTGCGTCATGCACTCTCCGAATGCCTGTCGAAAAAACCCGCCGGAGTCATAGAGGTGGAAGATCTTCCCGCTTCCGTTCGTCTCTCGTCGATTCACGCTTCCGGAATTCTCGAAAACCTGGAACGAGAGGCTATTGTGAAAAGCCTGGAAGAAAACGGCGGGAACAGGATGCGTGCGGCAAAGAGTCTGGGAATTGCCCGGTCGTCACTGTATCGAAAGATGAAGATGTACAAGATATAGGCGAGTGGATGCCGAAGACGAACTGGAAGTGTAAGAGAGTTGCGGGACGTCACTATGTTCACCCCTGAGTTTCATGTTGCGCGTTCGGCCTTGAAGAGCGGCGACACCACGATCGACGTGGAGACACACGTCCGTGCGGACATACTCGCGTCCTGGAACCGGTGCAGGAGGCGGGCCGAGAACCGGATACCCGGAACGGCTGTGGACTTGCGGGAGAGTCCGACCGATACCCGAGTGATCGAGGCCGCACGCGTCGTTCTGGCCGGCTTCTTCGACTCGGATCCGGACTCGCGAAGTTCGATCATCGTGACGGATCTCCATCATCGACTGTGTCTCAGATATGACGGCGACGAGGCGGTGAAATACCTGCTCGATTCCGCCGGGATGACGATCGGGTCGGACGCGCGCGAGTCGTGTCTCGGAACCAATGCCGGCTACCTCGGGGTGCTCAGCGGAACTTCCGCGTCCGTGGTCGGACCCGAACACTGGAACGACGCACTGTCCACCACTGCGGCAGCGGCAGCACCTATCAGAGACATCGACGGATCGGTGTCCGGTGCAGTGGTGGTGGTCAATCACTTCTCGGAGTACTCGCCGATGACGTCCTCGCTGTCGAAGTTTCTGGCACAGCAGATCCATCTGTTGACCGTCGATGCGCAGCAGTGTGGAATTGACTCTCTGACATCGCATTTCGCTGCCAAAGGGCAGATCGAGAACGATCTTGTTCTCGCTACCGACGGCACTCATCTGCTCACCCGCACTGCCACGGTTCATCGCGCGATTGCGGGCGGCGACCTCGAAGAGATGATCGCCCACGCACGTGCGGCGTTGCTGAACGGCGAGTTCGAGTCCCGCCGGATCGCGCTGCCCAGTGGCGTATCCGCTGCGGTCGACGTCGAGCCCGTGCTCTACCTCGGTGAGGTGACCGGATGCGTTCTGACCGCAACCACGGCGTCCGGTGGGGACGGGGTGGACGGTGGCGATGTCGCCCCGCGTCAGGGCGCGCACACCGGCCGGGTGGGCCCGCGGGACTACACCGCCGATCCGGTCGGAAATGATCAGCGCAGACGACAGCAGCAGGAAAGGAACCGCGCGCTACTCAATCCGCACCTGAGGGCGCGTCAGACGGTCGCCGTCAACGTCGCCGAGCTGCGCAATCACCTTCTTGTCGGCGAGGCGGGGACCGGCAAGAGCACGCTGGCAGCAACGACGTTCGCCGCGCAGTATCCCGATGCCGGAATCGAGATAATCAACTGTGCGCGGCTCGATGTCTCCGCTGTCCTGAACAGATGGTCGACATCCAGCCCAGAGCAAGCGCCCCACCGACTATTGATCATGCGATCGCTGAACAGTCTCAACGTCAACGACGCGCGCGCACTCAACAGCGTCTTGACCGCTCTCGCTGAGGCCACCGACCCGCCGGTGGTCATCGGTTGTGTCGACGCAACCGCAATCGACCCCAGTCGCCCGTACGCACTTGTGGGCACACACTTTCATGAGGCGACTCGAATTCCTGCGCTACGGCATCGCGTCGACGACATTGGCGATATCGCCCGCTCCATCCTTCAGGAGATCTCAACGCGGCACTCGTTCCGACTCGGCATGCAGGTCGTCCGAGTGTTCGAAGGATATTCCTGGCCGGGAAACATCAGTGAACTCAAGGACGTCCTCAGGCACGTGGTGGCGAACAAACCTTTTGGCGAAATCCTGCCATCAGATTTGCCGCGGCTGCACTTTCGCGACGCGACCCGTAAGCTCTCCCCCCTCGACACCGCTCAATGCGACACGATTATCCAAGCACTCTACGAAGTGGGCGGAAATCGGTACGAAGCTGCTGCCTTGCTCGGAATCAGCAGGTCGTCGCTGTACCGGAAAATCGATGCCTTCGGGATCAGCTACATCGGCTGAGACTCCGCTCCACGCACTGTCGGAATCCCAGCCGAATAGCATTGATTGACAGCTATGAAGAGGGGGAGATGATCACCTTGAGTGCCTTGTTGTCTGCTGCATGAGCGAACGTGTCGTATGCGCGGTCGAATTCGTCGAAGGTGAATGAATGCGTGCCCATTAGTTCTGACCGGATACGTCCTGTTCCGACCATCTTCAACAACGTCGGGATGGAAACAGTGTCAACCAAACCCATGGTCAGGGTGAGGTTCTGGATCCACAAGTCCTGCATCGGCAGTTCAACTGGAGTTCCGTGAACTCCGACGTTGGCGATTGTGCCTCCGGGCCTGACCAATGACGCTGCGGTCAGAAGTGTTTCCGGGTATCCAACTGCTTCGATGGCGACATCGACACCCAAGCCATCCGTCAGTGCCATGACGTCGGCGACCGTCCCAGGTCCGACCTCGACGACGTCGGTTGCTCCGAATTCAAGGGCTTTCTCAAGTCGGAACTTGTTGGAGTCGATAGCGATGGTGCGGGCTGCACCCCACAATCCGGTCGTGAGAATCGCCGCCAGCCCGACTGCGCCGGCGCCCACCACGGCTACGGTACTGCCGGGTCGAACCTTCCCGGCCAGCACTCCTACCTCGTATCCGGTAGGAAGTGAATCGGCTAGGAAGATCGCCTGTTCATTGGAAATGCCGTCCGGAACCGCGTATAAGGACGTGTCGGCGTAAGGAACGCGAACGAATTCCGCTTGTGTTCCATCGATCAGATGTCCGAGGATCCACCCGACCCCACCGACGGTTTGGCAATGAGATGGCATACCGGATTGGCAATACGCACATCGACCGCACTTGGTCACAGCAGGAACGAGGACACGATCTCCGACGGAGAACGAGGTTACCGAATCACCTACCTGGATAATGGTCCCTACCGCTTCATGCCCCAGTATTCGCCCCTCTGTTACGGCCGCGACATCACCGGAGAGGATGTGCAGGTCCGTCCCACAGATCGTGGTGGTGTCCACTTTGACCACGACATCGGTCGAATCCTCGATGACTGCGTCGGGCACTTCCTCCCACGATTTCTTGCCGGGACCGTGGTAGACGAGTGCTTTCATGTCAGACTCCTTCGACGATGACACCCAGGGCGTTCGCGCGGGTAATTCGACGGTATTCCCGCAAAATCGTCAAATACGCACGTTCGCATATTCGGGGCACATACTTTCCGTCGACAGAGAAGACTTGCCCAGTGGTTCCCGAATCTGGGACGGGCGGGGCAAGGACTGCACCACCGCGCAATCCATCGCCACCGCATACAAGAAGTGCACAGACAATGCCGCAGCCAAAACCAAAAATGCCCTGTTCAGGCCCACCCGGAAGACCCGTTGACCGCAGGAAACCGACAATGACCAGATCCTCGCTACCCGCACTTGCGTTCGCAATTACTTGTAGTCAAGAACTTCGAGCCTGGCAGGGCGAGATCGCATTCGCGCCGTCCATCCTGCCGGAGAGGCAGGGCCACTCCCCGAGCTCGAATTTGGCCTTGAGAAAGTGTGTCTTGCAGCAGAAAAGGCCTTACGCCGTAGCGGCTTGTCTTTGTTTGACACCGGAGTCTTCGAAGTCAACGAGGCATTCGCAACGGTGCCGCTTGCGTGGTTGGCCGAAACGGGCGCGGCCCCGGAGCGGCTCAACCCCAGCGGGGGAGCGATCGCATTGGACCACCCACTCGACGGCAGTGGTGCACGTCTGATGGCCACCATGATTCACCACATGCGCAGTGCGGGTATATGTTACGGATTGCAAACGGTGTGTGACGGCGGCGGATAAGCGAACGCCACAATTCTCAAGTTACTTAGATTCGCTACCATCCTTGTTCTTTGACGTCGTAGTCCTGTCGGGCCTGACAGGACTACGACAGGTCTGATCAGGCTTTGGGTACTCGGATGATCAGGGCGTCGCCTTGCCCGCCGCCGCCGCACAGTGCGGCGGCGCCGATTCCGCCGCCGCGGCGCTGCAATTCCAGTGCCAGGTGCAGGGCGATGCGGGCACCGGACATGCCGAGGGGGTGCCCGACGGCGATGGCGCCGCCGTTGACGTTGACCTTGGCGGGGTCGAGGCCGAGTTCGCGGGTGGAGGCGATCCCGACGGCGGCGAATGCTTCGTTGATTTCGACGAGGTCGAGGTCGGTGGGG
>Ga0154000_1000121_pt1 | contig 22596 bp, 21 predicted proteins | sample TSNC084MetaG_FD_104674 | JGI IMG/M metagenome (GOLD analysis project Ga0154000, IMG submission 104674) | Attine ant fungus gardens microbial communities from North Carolina, USA - TSNC084 MetaG | ecosystem: Host-associated > Fungi > Mycelium > Unclassified | place: USA: North Carolina, Lumber... | reverse complement strand
TGCTGAATCTGGATATTAAGAAGGCATCATTGGCAATTGCCCTGGGAATTATTATGGCCGCTGCGATCATGAGTATTATTACCTATTTGATTCCATATCTGGTCAGCAGTGTATAAGCATTCGTGTATGAGTGCACCACTACACTAGCGGTAAAATTCTCGCGACATAAAAATTATGCCGGAGCATTAAACGGCATAGATACATAAAAGTCCAAAAGTAGTGGATGCGCTGGCGCGAGGATTGTGCAAGGCGTATCCACTGCTTTTCATAGGAAAGTGCTTAAGAGGAGAGAGCATGAAGCAAATCTGGAAGCCAGGAAATATGATTTATCCGGTACCGGCAGTAATGGTTTCGGTGAATACACCGGATGGGCGCGGCAATATCATCACCGTCGCCTGGACAGGAACCGTGTGTACCAATCCGGCCATGGCATATATCTCCATCCGCCCGGAGCGCTACTCCTATGCGCTTATTAAGGAGAGTGGGGCCTTTGTTATTAACCTGACCACGGTAGCACTGGCCTTCGCAGCGGATTATTGCGGCGTCAAATCCGGGAGGGAGACAGACAAGTTCCGCCAAATGAAGCTGACGAAGGAAGAGGCACATATGGTGAATGCTCCCATAATCGGGGAAAGTCCGGTAAATATTGAGTGCCGTCTGCGGGAAATACGGGAGTATGGCTCCCATCATATGTTTGTGGCAGATGTGGCAGCGGTTCATGCAGACGAACAGTATATGGATCCGAGGGGAAAGTTCGACCTGGGCAAAGCCGGCATGATTGCTTACAGCCACGGAGAATATTACGCATTAGGCAAGAAGCTTGGAAAGTTTGGGTATAGCGTCCGGAAAAAATGAATAGAACAGTAGAGAGGATATTTTAAAGGATGGAGCTTTATGATCTCGATGCTGTGCAGCCAGCCGGTAGCGGCGCTTACCTCTGAGCAGGGAAATGTAATTGACGAGTTGTTGTATGGTATGGCAGCCGAAATTCTGGAGTGGAAGAAGGATGATCGGGTAAAGGTAAGGACGGAGTACTGCTATGAGGGTTATCTCAAGCAGAAGTACCTGACTTCTCCGCCCCCGGAATGGAATCCGGATAAGAAAATCACGGTGGTAGCCCCTTTCGTGGATATTTTGGAGATGCCCCGGGTGCAGGCGCGGCGTATTCTGACGGTACCCCGCGGCGCGCTGCTTTCCCTGGCAGGAAAAACTATGCCGGGCGGATGGCAGGAAATTCAGCTGCTGGATGGCCGTAAGGGATTTGCCGCCTTCCGTGCGCTTCGCCGGATACCGCCGCAGCCAATGGAGATATCGGAAGAGTTGATGCGCAAAAGCCTAACCGATACCGCTCGGAGTTATCTGTGCGCACCTTACCGCTGGGGAGGCAAGACCCCCATGGGGATCGACTGTTCCGGCCTGTGCTCGCTGGTTTATTTTCTTCACGGGGTGATTATTTACCGGGATGCTGTCTTAAAGGAAGGTTTTCCGGTAAAACAGATTCCATTGTGGCAGAGACAGCCGGGGGACCTCCTCTATTTTCCGGGTCACATCGCTATGGTACTGGAGGGAGAACGCTACATTCATGCTACGGCGAAGCCGGAGATAATGGGGGTTACCATTAATAGCTTAAGCCGGCTGGACGCGGACTATCGGGGAGATTTGGCGGGAAGTGTGCTGGCGGCTGGGAGTATATTCGAATGAAGATTATGGACTTACATTGTGATACGGTCAGTGAACTGCTGCTCAGAAAAACGAGAGGGGAGACGGTTTCTCTGCGGGAGAATTCTCTCCATTTGGACCTCAAACGAATGAGGGAGAGCGGCTACAGTCTACAGACCTTTGCCCTGTTTTTGGACCGGCAGCAGAAAAAGCCGGAGGATGCGTACTCTGAGCAGCTTCAATTTTTTAAAGAAGAGATGAAGAAGAATGCCGCCTGGATCAGGCCGGTGTTCTCCTATTCGGATATTTGTGAGAATGAAGAGCGTGGGTGCATGTCGGCACTCCTTTCCGTGGAAGAAGGAGCTGTGACCGGCGGCAGACCGGAAGCGGTGTCCCGTCTCTATCAGGATGGGGTAAGAATGATGACTCTTACCTGGAATTATGAGAACGAACTGGGGTACCCCAACCGCCTGAATGCCCATCCCTGCGAAGGGATCTGGAATCAGCCGGATGACCGGGGATTAAAGGCAGCCGGGCTGGAAGTGCTGGCAGCTATGGAGCAGGATAGGATGCTGGTGGACATATCCCATCTATCGGACGGTGGATTTTGGGACGTGTTAAAGCACACCAGACGCCCATTCTTAGCGAGCCACTCTAATGCGAGGGCGATTGCTTCTCATGTGCGGAATCTGACCGATGAGATGATCCGTGCGCTGGCAGAGCGGGGAGGCATTATCGGGCTGAACTATTGTGTGGCCTTCTTGGAGCCAGGCTGGCAGCCGGGAGGAGACGGCGGCCGTCTCTGTCATATGGCAGCCCATGCCAGGCATATTGTGCAGGCCGGCGGGTTTGAATGCCTGGGACTTGGTTCCGACTTTGATGGAATTCAGGAAGCCCCGGAAATGGGAGATTGCGCCGGAATCAATCGACTGGCAGAGGAGCTTAGCCAAAACGGATTCCATGAATCGGAAATAGAGAAGATTCTAGGGGGTAATGTACGACGGTTTCTCAGAGAAAATCTGTAAGTTACAAGATGCGAAAGGAACGGATATAAAAATGGAGAACTTTTTGGTATCCCTCCGGGCAGTCTTTCCGATGTTTGTGATTATGAGCATTGGATATCTGATCCGGCGGAAGGGTATGGTGGATGAGTATTCCCTGAAGAAGATGAACAGCGTCTGCTTTAAAGTATTTATGGCAGCAATGATGTTTAAGAATGTGTATTTTCTGGATATGGGAACTTCTTTTAAACCGGATCTGATGTTATTTGCAGTGATTGCAATGGCGGCGGTCATCCTGACCACCTTTGTGCTGGTACTCCGGGTTGAGAAAGAGAACCGGAAGCGGGGGGTTATGATTCAGGCCATGTTCCGCAGTAATTTCGTTGTGCTGGGTATGCCGATTGTTGCTTCCGTTTATGGAGACGCGGGGATTGGCGTACCGACCATGCTGATCAGTGTGACGATCCCTTTTTATAATGTATTTGCCGTGTTGGTGCTGAGTTATTTCGGCGGAGAACGTCCCAGCATCCGGCATCTGGCGAAGGATGTGCTCCTTAATCCCTACATAGTATCTGCGGCCTGTGGCTTCACCTTACTGGGGCTCGGCATTAAGCTGCCGGAGATGGTGGAAGGTGTGGTAAAGGATATGGCAGGCGTAGCCAATCCTCTGGCAATCCTGATCCTGGGGGCCAGCTTTTCCTTCCAGAATGTCCGTAAATATGTAAAGGAGCTGGTATTCTGCATTTCTTTCCGGCTGGCGATTTTTCCTGGTATCGTATTGGGCGTGGCAATGGCACTGGGCTTCCAGGGCGTGGAACTGCTGACCTTGGTGGCACTGTTTGCGACGCCTACCGCTATTGCATCCCATGTAATGGCACAGCAGTTTGGCGGGGATGCCGACCTGGCAGGGGTGGAAGTGGTGATTTCTACCGCCTTGTCCCTGCTGACGCTTTTCTTGTGGGTCTTTGGACTGAAGAGTTTTGGGATGCTGCCGGCGCTGTAAGGAGGTTATGCATTTTGGCCCGCGATCCGCTCGGCCAGGTCATTTAAGTAGACCCAGCGGTCCATTTTTTCTTCCAGTTCCTGTTCTAGCTGCTTTTTGACTTCCATTAACTCGTTCAGTTTAGCATATTGGCTGGCAGCCCGTTCCATTTCGCCGTCGAGGGAAGCGATCCGTTCCTCGAGAGAGGCGATGTCTTCGTCGATGGTTTCATACTCTCTTTGTTCCTTATAAGAGAATTTTAACTTCTCTTCCCGAGGTTTGGCCGTTTGACGTGTAGCTGCCGCCGATGTTTTACCAGCCGGCTCACTCTCTGGCCGGGGCCGGTTTGGAGAGTGGTAGTAATCGGTATATCCGCCTTCATACTGACGGATTCTTTCGTTTTCAAAGGCAAAAATCCGTTCACAGATCCGGTCTAAAAAATAGCGGTCATGGGAGACAGTGATAACAATACCGGCAAAGTGATCCAGATAATCCTCCAGGATCGTCAGCGTAGCAATGTCCAGGTCGTTGGTAGGTTCGTCCAGAATCAGTACATTGGGAGCTCCCATCAATACATGGAGCAGGTACAGCCGGCGTTTCTCCCCGCCGGATAATTTGTTCACCGGTGTGTACTGCATGGATGGTGTGAACAAAAAACGCTCCAGCATCTGAGCAGCAGTAGCGGTACCCCGACCGGTTTCAATCACCTCTGCCACATTCCGGATATAGTCGATAACCCGGGTATCGTCTTCCATATCTTCATTCTCCTGCGCGAAGTATCCCAGGCGGATCGTATCCCCCAGAATCACCTGGCCGGTGTCTGGTTCCTCCAGGCCGGCGATGATTTTCATTAGTGTGGATTTGCCGCAGCCGTTGGGACCGATAATGCCGATCCGCTCTCCTCTTAATATAATATAGGAGAAATCTCGAAACAAGGAATGTCCCTCATAAGCCTTAGAGACTAGATCTATCTCGATGGTCTTTTTCCCCATACGGTGGCCCACGGAATCGATCTCCACGTTCCGGACCGCACTGGGAGCAGACATATTCTGCAGCTCCCGGGCGCGCTGTATATGTGCTTTCTGTTTTGTGGAACGGGCTCTGGCGCCACGCTGCAGCCAGGCTAGTTCGGTCTTCAGAATACTCTGGCGTTTCCGTTCTGTAGCCCAGGCATCGGAGATCCGCTGCTCCCGCATTTCGAGGAAACCGGTATAATTGGTCTCATAGGTGTAGAGAGAGGCTTCATCAATCTCCAGAATTTTATTGCTGATCCGGTCCAGGAAATACCGGTCATGGGTGACCATAATCAATACGCCCTTATACTGGCACAGGTATTGCTCCAGCCAGAGAATCATTTCACTGTCCAGATGGTTCGTGGGCTCATCCAGAATCAGGATATCAGCGGGGTGAAGCAGAGTGCGGGCCAGAGCCGCCCGCTTTCGTTCGCCGCCGGAGAGAGGCAGTACGGAACGTTGGTATTCCCCCAGTCCCAGTCTGTTCAGAATGGCTTTGGCTTCCCCTTCGGCCTCCCAGATATCCTCGCCTGCTTGTATCTCTTCCAGTACATATTCCAGGATGGTGGAGTCTGTATCGAACCGGGGCGTCTGGGGCAGGAAGGAAATGGTCACATGGTTTCCGCGGGTAATGATTCCGGAGTCCGGTTCTTCCAGGCCGGCGATCATTTTCAGCAGGGTGGTTTTGCCGGTACCGTTAATGCCGATCACACCGATCTTGTCACCTTCCTGTATTCCAAGGGATACTGTATGAAAAAGCGTTCGCTCGCCCATGGTCTTTGTTACATTTTCTAATACCAGAATATTCATATTAAAATCTCCGATCACACAATCTTGCATGATTATAGCATAAAAAAAGTAGAATTAGAACGTTTTATTGGGGGTTGTTTTGTGGTATAGTATAAAAAATGTGCGATTTGTCAGACTGGAACCGAGGAAGTGGGGAAAATATATGACCATGGATTCTTTATGGGAACCGGCACTGCTGGGCCCGCTGCAATTGAGAAATCGAACGATCCGTTCGGCGACCAATGAACATCTGGCGGAAAGGGACGGACAGGTGAGCGAAGCATTGATCGCCTGCTATGAAGAACTGGCTAAGCATGGTGTGGGACTAGTGATTACCGGTCATTTTAGCGTAGCCGCAGAGGGCCGGACAGACCTGGGGCAGCCGCTGATTTATGAAGCGACGGACAGGGAACTGCTGCGCCGGGCGGCCGAGGGGGTTCACCGACAGGGCGGAAAGATCGTTATGCAGATCAGTCACGGAGGGTGGAAGACTTCTGAGGCGGTCAGCGGATATCCGCCCCGGGAGCCGGACTCTCTTTCGGAAGAGGAACTATGGGTAATCCGCCGGCAGTTCGTGCGGGCGGCACAGCTCGCAGGAGAGACCGGATTCGATGGTGTGCAGGTGCATGGAGCTCATGGCTATTTGCTTTCAGATTTTCATAATCCTAAAGAGAACCGGCGCAGTGATTCCTACGGCGGAGATTTAGAGAACCGGTTTCGCCTCACAGGGGAGATTCTTCAGGGTATCCGCAAGGAAATGGGACCGGATTTTGCCCTGCTGCTTAAAGTAAACGGTAATGACGGCAGTGATTTTCCGGCGCTCTTGCAGCTGGCGGAAGAAGCCGGTGCAGATGCGGTGGAGATTAGCGGACTGGACTTCTCGGCGCGGAAAATCCGGAACGGAGAGCCGTATTATCTGAAGGAATGGCAGACGGGGGTACAGGCAGTCGCAATTCCCTTGATTCTGGTCGGAGGATTGCATGAGGAAACGGCGGTCCGCAAGGCCTTGGAGGCAGGCGTTCCGTTCTTATCCTTCTGCCGCCCGTTGATCTGCCAGCCGGATTTTTTGGAACGGCTGCAGCGGGGAGAAGAGGGGAAATGCACTTCCTGCAATCAATGTTTTAAAATTTATACAAGCGCCTTTCGCCGTTGTGTGCAGCACAGAGAGGAAAACCCTCGGCTGCGGAAGACGTATTCCTGAGAATGACTGTCGTTCATCCTGCCGGCGGTGACCGTGATACCGGCAGATCTGATCCGGAAGCTTATTTACCGAAAATGTTCATAGCGGACATTTTCGGTATTTTTTATGGGGAAAGTACACAAACTATCTACTTTATAGTGCATTTTAATATTAAGTAATACAAAAAAAGAAATAGAAAAATTAGCAAATCTTAGCGTTTCATTAGCATTTGGGGATAGAAATTAATAGAAAAAGGTGTATGATAGGAGAAGATCATATTAAGGTCCTGCCAATCAAATGAAGGGTGCATAAAAATGACGAGCATTATTGACAAATTGTCTGAAATTGAAAATGTAGCATCAAGGATTAAGGAGTCCGCATCGATGCAGAAGCAGACGCTGACTGCGCAGATGCAAGCGGAAACGAAGGCTTTTGACGCAGATATGGACGAACGGATAAGGCTGCAGGTGGTAGAAATTAAGCGGAAGCAGGAGGTCCATATCGAAGAGGAGCTTGCTGTTCTCCGGGAGAAGTCGGCCCGGTGGCTTACCGATATGGAAGACTATTATAACAAGAACCATGAACAGCTGGCCCAGGAGCTGTTTGCGAAAATAATAAGGATGTGATGTTATGGGAGGATTGCTGTCTTACAGTGGTCTGGCGACGAAAATCCGGGCGATGGAGAGCCGGCTGCTGGAAATACCGCAGTTTGAGGAAATCTCCCGGATGACCAGTGTGCCGCAGGTGGTGGATTATCTGAAGCACCATCCCGGATATGAAAAGCTCTGGGCAAGGCTGGACGATAAGGAAATAAATCGGTTTTCGGTGGAAAAGCTTCTGATCCAGAGCATCTACCAGAATTTCACGAAGATTTACCGCTTCGCGGATAATGAACAAAAGAAGTATCTGGCGATCTATTTTAAGCGCTATGAAATGGCGGTTATGAAGAGATGCCTTGCGAGTCTTTTTGACCACCGTGAGGTGGCACTGGATCTGTCCTGGTTTGAGGTCTTTTTCCGAAAGCATTCCCGGCTGGATTTAAACCGGCTGACAAGCTGTAAAACAATAGAAGAATTTATTGAAAGTCTGAAGGGAACGGAATTCTATACGCCTCTGAACCAGCTTAGACGGGGAGATAGGGAAGGCCTGATGGTATTTGATTATGGAATGGCCCTGGATCAGTATTATTTCGCCGAGATCTGGCGGCAGAGGAAGCGCGTTTTTACCAGTATTGATTTACGGGAAATTACCAAGAGCTATGGCAGAAAATTTGACCTGATCAATTTGACGTGGATCTACCGGTCGAAGAAGTATTACCATATGGACAGCTCCAAGATTTTCACCCTGCTGATCCCCATGCACTATAAGCTTAAGACCAGTGAAATATCGGCATTGGTACAAGCAGAGGACATGAAAGAGTTTCAGAGTCTGCTGGAACAGACTTATTACGGCAGGAAATTCGAGGAGCTTACACCAGAGAATCTGGAGGATTCCTACACGTATGTAATGCGGGGGCTGCTGAAGAGAGAGGCATATAAGCATCCGCATTCGGTAGCGGTCATCTATTCGTACCTCTATCAGAAGGAGCACGAGGTGAGACGCCTGACTACGGCGATTGAATGCGTCCGTTATGGCGTACCACCGGAAGATACCATGCGGCATATTCTAAAGAACTAACCGTTCCGGAGGAAATTATTGTGATTGTAAAAATGAAATTCTTGAGCATCACGGGACCGAAGGCAGACATAGACCGGGTAGTGGAGCAGTATTTATCCAAATATGAAATCCATTTGGAAAATGCGGTGGCCCAGTTGTCACAGGTGAAGAACGTATCGCCTTACATTGAAACGAATCCGTACCGGGACTCGCTGAATAAGGTGAGCGAATTTGCAGAGCTGCTGGGAGATATACCGGATGCTCAATTGGAAAAGATTTCGCTGGAGGATTCACTGGCATTGATTGAGCAGACAGACCGCCGGCTGACGGATCTCAAGGAACAGCAGGGGAAGCTGCAGGAGGAGCAGAAGCAGACCGAAGAAGCGATGGAGATCATCGAACCATTCCGTAATCTTCCCTGTGATATGCACGCGCTTTTACACTTTGAATTTGTGCGGTGCCGTTTCGGACGGATTGGGAGACAGTATTATACGAACTTTGAAAATTATATTTACGAGCATCTGGAAGCAGTATTCTTTCCCTGTAAGCAGGATGAAGAGTATGTATGGGGCGTTTATTTCGCGCCGAAACCTCAGATGCACAAGGTCAACGCCGTATTTTCATCGATGCACTTCGAGCGGATTTACCTGCAGGACATTTATGACGGAACGCCGGTGGAAGCAATGGAAGCCTATAGTGCGAAGCTGAAGGATATTAAGAGCCGGATCCTTGCCGTCAAAAATGAAATGACGAAAATTCTTCAGACCCATGCGCTGCAGATCCTGTCAGCGAAGGAGAAGCTGGAAGAGCTGTCCACGAATTTCGATGTGCGGAAAGTAGCCGGCTGCATTCATGAGAAGCTGGATACCTTCTATATTATCTGTGGCTGGATGGCGAAGTCCGATGCGGATAAGCTGGCCAGGGAGGTAGAGGAAGATGAGGAAATCTTCTGTATCATTGAGGATGACCAGAATAAGCTTCAGTGTAAGCCGCCTACCAGGCTGAAGAATCTGAAACCGATCCGTCCCTTTGAAATGTTTGTACGGATGTATGGATTACCAAGTTATAACGAAATTGATCCGACTGCCTTTGTGGCGATAACCTATGCTTTCATATTTGGCGCCATGTTCGGCGATGTGGGGCAGGGACTTCTGCTGACCGTGGGAGGTTTTCTACTGTATCGGATTAAGAAGATGGATCTGGCAGCTATTATTGGTATGGCCGGGATTTTCTCCACGATATTCGGATTTTTGTTTGGAAGCGTGTTTGGTTTTGAAGACATCTTGCCGGCGCTATGGCTGCGGCCGGTAAGCAGCATGATGGATGTGCCTTTTATTGGTAAGCTGAATACCGTGTTTGTGATCGCGATTGCCTTTGGTATGGGCATTATCCTGATCTCGATGGTGTTCCATATCATTAATGGCATCAAAGCGAAGGATGCGGAGAATATCCTGTTTGATACGAACGCACTGGCAGGCCTTGCTTTCTATGGTTCAGCGGTGGTGGTAATCGTATTGTTTATGACAGGGAATCCACTGCCCGGCGGAATCGTACTGGGAATTATGTTTATCCTTCCCCTTCTGCTGATCCTGCTGAAGGAGCCATTGACGGACCTGCTGATTAAGAAGGCCGGAAAGCATGGCGGGGGAGTGGTAATGTTTGTGATCCAGGGATTCTTTGAGCTCTTTGAGATTATTTTAAGCTATTTCTCCAACACCCTTTCCTTTGTGCGTATCGGCGCCTTTGCAGTCAGCCATGCGGCGATGATGGAAGTGGTACTGATGCTGGCAGGGGCAGAGGCCGGATCACCGAACTGGATCGTGGTGGTTCTGGGGAATCTCTTCGTGTGCGGCCTGGAGGGACTGATTGTAGGAATACAGGTACTTCGTCTGGAGTACTACGAAATCTTCAGCCGATTTTATAAAGGAACCGGCAAAGAGTTTGTTTCTTTTTTACACCGCAGAAAATCTGCTTTAAAATAATGATAACCGGATAAACAACGTAAGGAGGAATATTTATTATGTCAACAGCAGCAGCAATCACATTAGCGCTCACTTTGGTTTTGAGTATTTTTGTTCCCTTTGGGGCATTTCTGGCAGGTGCCCGAACGAAGGGGCGCTACAAGGCAGCATTAGGCTTTAATGTATTTATGTTCTTTGGAGCTATGGTGGTGGGCGCCATCCTGATATTTGGCGGCGGCGAGAGCGTACAGGCAGCTGCGGAGGCGGCTTCGGATGCCGGACTGGCTACGGGTATGGGTTATATTGCCGCAGCTCTGGTTACCGGCCTCTCTTGCATCGGCGGCGGGATCGCAGTAGCCAGTGCCGCCAGTGCGGCATTGGGGGCAATCAGCGAGGATCAGTCTGTATTGGGTAAGTCCCTGATCTTCGTAGGCCTGGCAGAAGGTGTGGCTTTATATGGTCTGATTATTTCCTTTATGATCTTAGGAAAGCTGTGATTTTATGAAAATGTTTTTGATCAGTGACAATGTCGACACGTTTACAGGCATGCGTCTGGCCGGGGTGGAAGGCGTAATTGTACGTGAGCGTAAAGAATTGCGGGAAGCCCTGGAGAAGTCGATCGCCGATAAGGAGATCGGGATTATTCTGCTGACGGAGAAATTCGGACGGGAGTTTCCGGATATCGTGGATGATGTAAAGCTTCACCATAAGCTGCCCCTGATCGTAGAAATACCCGACCGCCATGGAACCGGCCGCGCGCCGGATTTCATTACATCCTATGTGAATGAGGCCATCGGGCTGAAGCTGTAAGAAAGAGGTGAATACCAGTGACAACCGAAGAAAAGCTGCAGCATTTTTATAAGATCTCCATTGAGAGTGCCGAAGCAGAGGCAGATAAGGAGCTGACAGCATATAAGGAAGGCCTGGAGCGCATATTTCAGGGGCATAAGGATGAACGGGTCCGCCAGGCTGAAGCAGAACTGAAGGTAGAGACGGAAAGTGCCAGAAGGCAGATGAACAAGGTGCTTTCCGCAGAACAGCTGCAGGTGAAGCGGATCCTGTCAGAACGCCATAATGCGCTGAAGGCAAAGCTTTTTGAAGAGGTAGAGAAAAGTTTAGCCGACTTTAAACAAAGACTGGAATATCAGGATTACCTGGTTCAGAAATGTAATGAAGCACTGCAGTTTGCAGATGGAGATGAGGTGCGGCTGCTGCTTTCGGCGGAGGACGCAGAACTGGTGGAGACCATTTCCCAGAGAGCCGGACATCCCGTGGAATGTGCGGAGAAATCCTTTGGCGGAGGTGTTAAGGCATTGATTCCGGCTAGAAATGTGCTGATGGATTATTCCTTCCAGACCCTGCTGGAGACAGAACGGGAGGCGTTTACATTCAAGGGAGGTCATCCGCATGAGTAAAACAGGCAAGATTTTTGGAATTAATGGCCCGGTCATTTCTCTAAAGGGAATGACGGGTTTTAAAATATCGGAGATGGTCTATGTAGGGGAAGAGAACCTGGTAGGAGAGGTAATATCCCTGAACAAAGGCAAAACCACCGTGCAGGTATTTGAAGAAACCTCCGGACTTCGTCCGGGCGAGAAGGTGACGGGCACGGGTGATGCAATTTCCGTAATGCTGGGGCCAGGAATCCTGCATAATATTTTCGATGGTATTCAGCGGCCGCTGAATGAGATAGCGAAGACAGGCGGCAAATACATTACCCGAGGTATGAGTGTAACTTCTCTGGATGAAAATAGGAAATGGCCGGTTCATGTAACGGCAGCGGTGGGGGATGAAGTCCAGGGCGGCACGGTTATTGCAGAAGTACCGGAGACGAAGTCGATTACCCATAAATCGATGATCCCGCCTCCTATTTCCGGACGCGTTACAAAGGTTGTATCCGACGGAGAATATACGGTGACGGAGCCGATTCTTACGGTAGAGCAGGCAGACGGCACGGAGGTGAAAATTACTCTGGCCCAGAAATGGCCGATCCGGGTTCCGCGCCCTACCTTGCGCCGGTTCCCGGCCAATAAGCCATTGATTACCGGTCAGCGGATTCTCGATACATTGTACCCCATTGCAAAGGGGGGTACCGCAGCGGTACCAGGCGGTTTTGGTACGGGGAAGACGATGACGCAGCATCAGATTGCCAAGTGGTCCAATGCCGATATTATTGTCTATATCGGCTGCGGAGAGCGCGGCAACGAGATGACACAGGTGCTGGAGGAGTTCGCTGAGCTGATGGACCCTAAGACCGGGAATCCGCTGATGGACCGGACGGTTTTGATTGCCAATACCTCGAATATGCCGGTGGCAGCCCGTGAGGCGTCTATTTATACAGGAATTACCCTGGCAGAATACTACCGGGATATGGGATATGACGTAGCAATCATGGCAGACTCTACCTCCCGTTGGGCGGAAGCATTGCGAGAATTGTCCGGACGTTTGGAGGAAATGCCGGCGGAAGAAGGTTTCCCGGCTTATCTGGCATCCCGCCTTTCTGCTTTTTATGAGCGGGCCGGTGATATGCAGAACTTGAACGAAACAGAAGGTTCTGTGTCCATAATCGGGGCGGTTTCCCCCCAGGGCGGCGACTTTTCCGAGCCGGTTACCATGAATACAAAGCGGTTCGTCCGCTGCTTCTGGGGATTGGATAAATCGCTGGCGTATGCCAGACATTTCCCCGCGATTCATTGGCTGAGCAGCTACAGTGAGTATCTGTCAGATCTGGCACCCTGGTATAAGGATGAAGTGTCCCCGAAATTCGTGGATTACCGGAACCAGCTGCTGGCAATTCTGAATCAGGAGAGCAGCCTGATGGAGATCGTGAAGCTGATCGGAAGCGATGTACTTCCCGACGACCAGAAGCTGACACTGGAGATTGCACGTGTGATCCGGCTGGGCTTCTTACAGCAGAATGCCTTTCATAAAGAAGATACCTGCGTGCCAATGGCTAAGCAGTTTAAGATGATGGAGCTGATCCTTTACCTGAACCAGAAGGCGAAAGCTTTGATCAGTATGGGAATGCCGATGTCGGTCCTGAAGGAGGAGACGGTCTTCGAGAAGATCATCGCCATTAAATACGACGTACCCAATGACCGGCTGGAAATGTTTGAGGATTACCATAAGGCCGTAGATGAGTTCTACGCCTCGGTTTTGAAGAGAAACGCGTAGGGAGGGAAGTTATGTCAATTGAATATTTAGGATTAAGTGATATCAACGGCCCTCTTGTAGTGCTAGAGGGTGTCCGTGATGCCTTTTATGATGAGATAGTAGAGTTTAAGGTGGGAGAGGACAGCCGGAGATTAGGCCGCGTCGTGGTTATCGAAGGAGACCGGGCAATTATCCAGGTGTTCGAAGGGACAGAGAGCATGTCTCTGGAAAATACCCACACGAAACTGACCGGCCATCCGATGGAAATTGAACTTTCAGAAGAGATTCTGGGACGTACCTTTAATGGAATCGGCCAGGTGACCGATGGGCTTGGACCGGTGATAGCAGAGCGAAAGGTAAATATTAATGGCCTTCCCCTGAATCCGGTGACCAGAGAGTATCCCCGTAACTATATCCGCACGGGTATCTCTGCAATGGATGGTTTGACTACGTTGATCCGGGGGCAGAAGCTTCCGATCTTTTCCGGTAATGGTCTGCCGCATGACCAGCTGGCGGCGCAGATTGTGCAGCAGGCTTCTCTGGGCGGCGATACGGATGAGCAGTTCGCGATTGTATTTGCCGCCATGGGCGTGAAATATGATGTGGCCGAGTTTTTCCGCCGTACCTTCCAGGAGAGCGGTGTTTCCGACCATGTAGTTATGTATTTAAATCTGGCAAACGATCCGGTGGTAGAGCGTCTGATTACACCGAAGGTGGCGCTGACTACGGCAGAGTATCTGGCTTTTGAAAAGGGCATGCATATACTGGTTATTCTGACGGATATCACCTCCTTTGCAGAGGCAATGCGTGAGGTGTCCTCTTCGAAGGGAGAGATTCCTTCCCGTAAGGGCTACCCAGGATATCTGTACAGCGAACTTGCGACGTTGTATGAGCGTGCGGGTATTGTGCGGGGCGGATCGGGCTCTGTGACCCAGATCCCGATTCTGACGATGCCGAATGATGACATTACCCATCCGATTCCGGATTTGACCGGTTATATTACCGAGGGGCAGATTGTATTGGAACGTCAGCTTCATGGGCAGGCGATTTATCCGCCGATTAATGTGCTGCCTTCTCTGTCCCGTCTGATGAAGGACGGAATCGGTGAAGGATATACCAGAGGGGATCACCAGGATGTGGCGAACCAGTTGTTTTCCTGCTATGCGAAGGTGGGAGATGCCAGGGCACTGGCATCGGTTATCGGTGAAGATGAACTGTCGCCTCTGGATAAGCGGTATCTGCTATTTGGCAGTGCCTTTGAGCGGGAGTTCGTAGGACAGGGGACGGACCAGAACCGGACGATCGAGGAGACTCTGGATAAGGGCTGGGAGCTGTTGGGACTTCTGCCGAGGGAAGAACTGGACCGGGTGGATACCAAGATCCTGGAGAAGTACTACAGGGAGTCCGTGAGGAAGTAAGGAGGAGCGCGTATGGATCCGAATACATTTCCGACGAAGGGAAACCTGATCCTGGCGAAAAATTCACTGGGGCTTTCCCGTCAGGGTTTTGAGCTGATGGATAAGAAGCGTAATATCCTGATCCGCGAGATGATGGAATTAATCGATCAGGCGAAGGATATCCAGTCGCAGATTGACCAGACCTTCCGTGCGGCTTATAAGGCATTGCAGGAAGCGAATATGGTCATGGGGATTAACAATATACAGCAGATTTGCTTTACCGTGCCGGTGGAGGATTCGATCCGGATTAAGGCCCGGAGCGTAATGGGGACGGAGATTCCCCTGGTGGAAGCGAGTCCGCAGACGGATATTCCGACGTATGCATTTTATAGCACGAAGGCGGTGCTGGATGAGGCAAAGGCGGCTTTTGAGAAGGTGAAGCTGCTGACGATAAGGCTGTCTATGGTGGAGAATGCGGCGTACAGGCTGGCGGTGAATATTAAGAAAACGCAGAAGCGGGCGAACGCTCTGAAGAATATAACGATTCCTAAATACGAACAGCTGACGAAGGATATTACAAATGCGTTGGAGGAACGGGAGAGGGAAGAGTTTACAAGGTTGAAGGTGATTAAGAGGATGAAGGAACGCTGAGGCATGAACTAAATATAGTAAACACTCCAACTGTTACAATCTACCAATCGTTGGAGATTATTTTGATAGGCTACCGGATTATTCGGTAATTGCTTTTGACGCTTACGATACACCAAATAATGAAAGATATATCTTTAGATAAAAACACCGGCTAGGCAGCAAGGATGCTGTCAGCCAGTGTTTTTGTTTTTTATTAGGGACTCTTTTATTATTTCACTATCGGACTATACCATAAGAATTGCATAGATTCCCAAACTCTACAGAATTTATAAATCCATCGATAATCACGTTGCGCGGCTGTCCTTGCGCCAGTCGGTTAGTCCAGTAAGCTAGCCCAGCTGCGTCCGGCTCCCGATTTAATAGTGAACGGTATGCAAGTGTTACAAATGTCTGATTCGAATGGTTTTTATTCACAAATTCTTGACTATAGAAAAAGCCTCTCGCTAACTGTCCTCCAGAAATCTCAAGGTTTAGCAGACGTCCTGTCCAGTGGTACAAGCCGCTTATGTCAAAGCCACGCCCCAGACACACGGTATACATTCTGGCGACAAAAGCTGTAACAGCAGGATTGCGGTCTACAATTTCATTAGTATAATACGTGCCCCTATTAATTTCGTACTTTTTACAAATGTTTGTAAATTCTACAGAATTTACAAAACATGCAAAAACATACTGTCTGCTAAGTCCTTGACTCAACTTTTCCATCCAATATGTTTTCCCTCCAGTATCTGCTTTTCGATCCATCAAAGTTAGATACAACATTTCAACATAGCTGCTGTCACTTTGTTTTCTGTTTTTATATTCTTGGCTGAAAATAAAGCCACTGGCTGTTTCCGCACCGGTCTGCCCATAGTACAATAACAGATCACGCCAAGAACAAATACCCAGCGGATCTGCCTCTCGCCCTAACACATTATGATATAGCCGGTTTACAAACATATGAACCATACTAACTCTATCAAGTTCTGGTACATTGACTTCATGACTTGCAGAAGCATTTCCAATTTTGACCGTGATAACAGCCCTGCCTGGATTAACAAAGGTCACTACTCCATTCAACACAGTTGCAACATTTGTATTTGAACTATACCAGTACGCAGTCACATCATCTGTAGTGTCTAAAGGCTCATATAAGGCTTCTAAAATCATACGTTCCCCTGGAATCATAAATGGCGTATTACGCTCGGCAATTATAACACGTGTAACCGGTCTCGTAATTGGAGGAATTATAGATACTTGCTTCTCGACGCACCCCGCTCTTGTACACGATCTTTCTTTCAATCCATCACGTTCTGTTGTAGCCTCTCTAACAACAGTCCAATAATACGACCAGTTATGATCTAACGCGGGCGACGTCGTCTGAGTTTCTTTCTCCCGACATCTTGTACAAGTACGTTCTTTATATCCCGCCGTTGTACAGGTTGCATCCGCCACCTGCCATGCAGGCCAATCATGGCCCAAACACGGTATTGTCTCATTCAAAACTGCGCCGCATATGCTGCAATCCCCCGTTATGCTTCCGTCAGCCATACAAGTAGCTGGAGTAATCTGATAATTATCATATGTGTGAGCCCCCACAGGAATTGCTACCGCTACTGTCTGACCACAGTAATCACACACTCCTTCGCGACTTCCCTCTTCCGTACAGGTAGCCTCTTTAACGATAGTTTCATTTGCAATCGAATGCTGATCCTCGGTTACGTACACAGTATATTCAATATCAACACCGCCAATGTTGGCGGTTACTTTAGTATTACCAACCCTATTGCCTCGAATTATTCCGTCTTCATTTACTGATGCAATTTCAGCATTTTGACTAGTATATGTATGTTCAAACGAAGAAATATTTATGCCTGACGGGGATGTAATACTCACTTTAATAGCCTCGCTAGCACCGGCTTTTATCTCCTTTGTCAAGGTTCCTTTATTCAACAGTACAGTATATACATTGCAGGTTGCAGTATAAAGATCACGCAAAGTTGCTGTTATCGTTGCGCTTCCATACATCCTACCTGTAACAACCCCGCTTGTATTGACAGAAACATAGGTAGAATTATTACTTGACCATTGAATAGTCTCCGAAGTTACCGGCTCAATAATCGGAGTTAACGTAAACGTTCCATTATACTCCACTAATCGTCTAGCAGGCTCCAAATAAAAGGTAAATTCAGGCTCAATAACACGAATCACGGCCTCATAAATCAAGGTTTGATTATCATCATATCCAGTCAAAACTGTACTTCCAACCGATTTTCCTTCCAATGTGACTCCGGCAACCACAGTCGATCCAAGCTGAGATCTGCTAATCTCCTTTATGGTTGCAATACCTGAATCCTCCACTTGCCAGTCTACATATGTATCATAATATAATGTTTTGGAAACTTTCGTTGTTTTTCCAATCAAAACATCTACATTGATTGTGGGTGCCGCATATGCGAATGTAGCCGAGAATAAACAAACCAATACTAATACTGCAGTAAATCTAAATCTGAATCTCCTCAATCCCATCATAATATCGTTGCACAGTAATTCATGCATTCCTTTCTCGTTTTTATATTGCTTTGAACTAAATTCAATCGGAATTTATACCGGTTTACAAGTTTATAGAAAATCCTGTCCATTTTGGCATAAATAAGCTGTCAAACACATCCTACTGTAGCTGATCATTATCTATCGCTTAGAAATTATCCATGAAATCCATCTATTCACCTCCGAGCCTGTCGCTAAGTTCTATGATTCATTCTTTCTCAACCTAAACTTGACCTTATTAATGAATACCTTAAATCTGACTTAAAGGATTTTCCAACCACTCAATTCCGTATGTTACTTTCGAAAATTATACTATATTTAATTGGCCTTGTCTATAAAATTGTTTTGTCTCATTTCTGAATTTCCAAAAGAAAGCTTCTGACATGGAGTCTGATCGCAAAGCGTCTGTTCTTGATTTTCTAACAAGTGTCATTTCGGCAAAAGAAGCATACAATTTTTGCGGTAAGAGTTTAGACTTCCTTTCTGCCGGTAATGTCTCAAAAACTTAGGGGAGTAGATTATTCTTAAAGTTATCTAAGGTTCTATAGCCTTAAAGTTCTTTTTAATTCAAACGTTTTATTTCCCATTTATGATTTTTGGAACATAAAAGAATTATTAAAATAAGGGGAGGAGTTAATGAGAAGAAAAAAATTAATTAAGCGTTTTGAGATAATGTTTTCAGGATTGCGAGAGCACAAAGTGCGTAGCAACCCGCAGGTATCATGGGGGGTAAAATACCTTTTGCCCCTACATCAAGAAATAATTGTGCCTTATCGTGTACTTAGCGTAGCATATTTCTTCGGAGAAAGCCCAACTGTTTTGGTAAATGCTTTCAGGAAATTGCTGTAATCCCGGAAACCGCATTCTTCGCAGACTTGACCGACACTGGTGCCGGAGGCGAGCAGGGCTTTGGCCATGCTGATTCTGCGGGCGGTCACGTACTTGTTTATCGTGGTCCCGGTGGCAGCCCGGAAAATCCGGCAAATGTAAGATTCACTCAGATGAAAATAGGCAGCCAGATTTTCAATACTTAAGTCATCCTGAATATGCTCATTGATATAAGCAATCGTTTTGGACACGTAGGGATTGTAATGGGGCTGCTCTTCTCCCTCGTGTTCAAGGGTCTCCCCGCATGTGCGGTATAGCCGGTTTAGCAGGACCATCAATTCAACAAAGGCACTTTCCTCAATCCGGTCGCTGCCAAAGCCATTGCCTGCGGACAAGATTTTATTAATGAAATAGAGAACCCGGTTCTGCTGCTCCAGAGTCAGGGAAAGCCGGTGGGAAAAGTCCTGGGGGTGCTGGGAAAACAGTTCGTCAAGATTTGTTTTTTCACTGGAAATCTGTTTCATATACTCCGGATAGATGGACAGAACAATTCGCTCCGGAGGCTCTTTGCCAACCGGAGTCAGGTAGTGGCTTTCGTATTGATTAATTACGAAGATATCACCTGGAGCCATGTCGTAGAGACGGCCGCCAATAAGAAATTGCTTACCGCCGGATACCGAGTAGTACAGCTCATAGCAGTCGTGAATGTGCATATCCATAAGCTTGTCTTCCCGGTACAGGTGCGCAATCGTAAAGGTTTTTTCTTCGATACAGCGGTGAATGGCTTCGCTGCAGGAATGGTGTTCTTTCATAAGACCTCCCAAAGGATTCATTAACCTTACTATACTCAATAAGTTCAAATATTGCAACTTTTTCATCAAGATAACACAAGAAATTGTCTATGGAAAATGCTATAATGGCATCAATATATAAGAATCGTAAGGAGGAAGCGACATGGAAGTGAGAACGGCAGCATCCCCGAGGGACGTGAAGCACTATACGACGGAGCGTTTAAGGGAGGAATTTCTAATTCAGAATCTATTTGTACCGGAGGAAATTAAGCTGGTGTACAGCCATATTGACCGGATTATTGCCGGGGCCGCTGTTCCGGCCGCCTCTCCGCTGGCGCTGACAGCCGGCGATGAATTACGTGCCCGGTATTTTTTAGAGAGACGGGAGATGGGCATTATTAATATTGGCGGAAAAGGCAGCATTACCGTAGATGGCACGGTTTATGTACTGGAGCCGAAGGATGGTATGTATATCGGTATGGGATCCCAGGAGATTTCCTTTGCCAGTGAGAACCCGGCTGCTCCGGCGAAGTTCTATCTGAACAGTGCGCCGGCCCACACTTCTTATCCCACAGTGCTGATTAAGCCGGAAGACTGCCGGCAGGCAGAGCTTGGCTCTCTGGAGGAATCGAATCACCGGGTGATCTGTAAGTATATTCTGCCCGGACAGGTGGAGAGCTGCCAGCTGGTAATGGGGATGACTTCCCTGAAGCCGGGAAGCGTGTGGAATACGATGCCTTGCCATACCCATGACCGGCGTATGGAAGTGTATCTCTACTTTGATATGCCAGAGGAGGCCTTTGTAATGCATTATATGGGAGAGCCGGAAGAGACGCGCCATATTGTTATGCGTAATGAAGAAGCGGTGATTTCGCCCAGCTGGTCGATTCATGCAGGCAGCGGAAGCCGTGCTTATACTTTTATCTGGGGTATGGTCGGTGAGAATCAGGCCTTTGATGATATGGACCACGTGGATAATCGTACACTGAAATAGGAGGCGGAAAAATGGATATGTTTCAGCAGTTTTCGCTAACAGGAAAGGTAGCACTGGTAACGGGAGCCGCATATGGGATTGGCTTCGCCATGGCAGAGGCGCTGGCTGGAGCAGGAGCCTCGATTGCCTTTAACTGCCGCGGGGAGGAACATTTACAAACGGCCTTGGAGGCATACCAGGAAAAGGGAATTGATGCGAAAGGTTACCTCTGTGATGTGACGGATGAAGGACAGGTGGCCGATCTGGTCACCTCGATTGAGAGGGATCTGGGAGTCGTGGATATTCTGGTGAACAATGCCGGGATCATTAAGCGAATCCCCATGTGTGAAATGAGTGTAGAGGACTTTCGTCAGGTAGTAGATATTGATCTGGTTTCGGCATTTATTGTGTCGAAGGCCGTAATCCCTGGTATGATCCGCAAAGGCCATGGCAAGATCATTAACATTTGCTCCATGATGAGTGAATTAGGGAGAGAGACCGTGTCCGCTTATGCGGCCGCCAAAGGCGGACTGAAGATGCTGACCCGGAATATTGCATCGGAGTATGGCGCAGCCAATATCCAGTGTAATGGCATCGGCCCCGGTTATATTGCGACACCGCAGACGGCGCCCCTGCGGACAGAGGGACATCCCTTTAACCGCTTTATCCTGGCCAAAACCCCTGCGAACCGTTGGGGTGAGCCGGAAGACCTGATGGGGCCGGTTATTTTCCTGGCTTCCGATGCGTCCAATTTCGTAAATGGCCATGTGCTGTATGTGGATGGAGGAATACTGGCCTATATCGGCAAACAGCCCTGATTCTGAGTTGATCGGTAAGGTATTACGGAGAATCAATCTTGACAGCAAAGGCTCATGGTGTTACTATTTCATTTGACATGAGTGTTCGTTAGGGGGGATTACGTGAAAGAGAGCAGACAGAAGCCTGAAAGAAGAAAGAAGAGTAAAAGAGCCATCTGGATCTATAATATACTGATTGTGGTCTTTCTGGGAATTGCCATCTACAGCGGTTATCGGCTTGTTACGGATATGATGGAGGACAGGAAGGGATCGAATTCTTACGAACAAATTGCAGAGCAGGTGGCCCTGCCGGCAGAGACGACCGTGGTTCAGGTAGCGGGCCAGGAGCAGACCATCCTGCTGCGCCAGATTGATTTCGAGGCACTTTTCGCAATTAATCCGGATGTGGTGGCCTGGTTGGAGTGTGAGGGCACAATTATTGATTACCCGGTGGTGCAGGGAGCCGATAACAGCTATTATCTGAAGCATTTGCTGGATGGAACACAGCACAGGTTTGGAACGTTGTTTGTAGATAAGGATAGTACACCTGGTTTTGTGGATGATAACACGATCATTTATGGCCATCATATTAAGGCCGGCGATATGTTTTACAGTCTGAAACACTATCGCGAAGAGGGATATTATGAAGAGCATCCGTACTTTATGCTGTACACCCCGGAGAAAACCTACCGTATCGATCTGTTCGCGGGCTTTTTAACGAGTGCGAATGATAATTTTTATCTGAATTTTGGAACGGAGGAGTCTTTTGCGGAGTATATCGCGGAGATTCGGAAGAATTCCACCTTTGAAAGTCCGGTGGAGATGACGCCCTCGGATCAGATGGTAACTTTGTATACCTGTGCTTATGATTTTGATGAGGCACGTTATATCTTATGTGGAAAACTGGTAGAACTGAGGTAGAGCAAAGCCTCATAAAGTGAAACATAAAAACTGTCTCCAAACAATTAATCCGGAGACAGTTTTTTTGATTTTATGATCGGTTACTTTTGCCCTGCGGTCTGTCAAAGGCAGGATTGTAGGCATAGAAGTTAGGTGAACTCACCTCTTCTTTTGCAATCCGCAGTGCTTCACCGAAACGTACAACTGGTAGTAAAAATAGGACAAGTGTTGCGGAGGATCTAGACGGAACTGCCCTAATTTGTTGATGATTTTATATTAAAAATATGTTATTCTTACTATAAACGAAGCAGATGTAGGGGTTACGGCAGGTGTTGC
>Ga0154000_1000120_pt1 | contig 22824 bp, 20 predicted proteins | sample TSNC084MetaG_FD_104674 | JGI IMG/M metagenome (GOLD analysis project Ga0154000, IMG submission 104674) | Attine ant fungus gardens microbial communities from North Carolina, USA - TSNC084 MetaG | ecosystem: Host-associated > Fungi > Mycelium > Unclassified | place: USA: North Carolina, Lumber... | reverse complement strand
TTGAGCAGTTGGAATGGCCGATCTTGCTGAAGATTACGGATCGGATTCTGGCGGAAGTGAAGAATGTAAATCGGGTCTGCTATGATATGAGCCCGAAGCCGATTGCGACGATTGAGTGGGAATAAGTCTATTTATCCCGTAAACCCGCATCGTTATAAGTAACAATGTTGCGGCTAAAATCTATCATAGCTCAAAAATAGGCTTGTGCTACAAGGGATGCTACGCGGCGTTGGACATATAGAAGAACAAAAACAAGTATTTTACAGGGTTAGCCCTCAATAAATACTTGTTTTGCTTTAGTATCAAAATCATGATCCGAATAAGAATCACGGTTAACCTAAATAATTGTTCCTATATCTTCGGATTTCCTCCGGCATTTCTTCCTCGGACATATTTTTCGGTGCTTCATCAGTTCCGGCGGTCAGCGCAGTATCGTAATACCAGCATTTATACTTGATAGTGTTCATCGTTTTCTGTAATTCTTCCATTTGCTTTTTCACAACTTCGAGGCGTTCATAAAACATATCCCGCCGTTTTTGAAGGGATGAATCGCCTTCTTGACACCAATCCAGAAATTGTTTTATGTCTTTGAGAGGCATACCGGAAGTCTTTAAACATTCGATCATCTGGATGGTATCAATCTCCACCTCTGAGAACACACGAATGCCGCCGCCCCGGCGCCCCATGTTCGGAAACATACCTTCACGGTCATAATAGCGTAATGTTGATATGGCAATACCAGTAGTGTTTGCCACTTCACCAATGGAATAGAACATAACCGCTCCTCCAAAAATATTTATATATTTTTTGATAAACGTCTTGACCTAAACCTCACTTTAGGTTTTATAATATTATAGGACTTATTATTTTGCCTGTCAACAATATTTTTAGGAGGAAAAAACATGAGCTTCAACATGTATGTACCCACACGCTTTGTATTCGGAAACGGTCGCCTCGGTGAACTACACCAACAGAAACTACCCGGTAAAAAGGCTATGCTCACCATATCCAACGGCAAATCCGTCCGGGAAAACGGCGCACTTGCCCGCACGGAGGAACAATTAAAACTGGCGGGTATAGAAACCGCCCTGTTTGCCGGGATCGGTGCGAACCCGACAAAAACAGCCGTCATGGAGGGCGCGAAGTTCGCCCGCAACAACGGCTGTGATTTTATTGTCGCACTGGGCGGCGGCAGTATAATGGACGCTGCTAAAGCGATTGCTATGATGGCAATAAACGACGGCGATTTATGGGATTATGTCAACGGCGGAACCGGTAAAGGGCTTACAATCCCAAACAAGGCCCTCCCGGTCGTCTGTATCACTACAACAGCCGGAACAGGAAGCGAAGCTGACCAATGGGGCGTTGTTTCCAACGAGGAAATGAACGAGAAAATCGGTGTTGGCGGTTATGACTGTATCTTCCCTGTACTGTCGATTATTGACCCAGAACTTATGGTGTCAGTGCCGCCACATTTTACCGCCTATCAGGGATTTGATGCGCTGTTCCACTCCACGGAAATCTACATTTCAACTTTTGCCAACATCATGAGCGATATGTACGCTCTGACCGCTATTGAAAACGTAGGCAAATACCTCGTCCGCGCGGTCAAAAATGGCAGCGATATGGAAGCGCGGGAGCACATGGCCTTTGCTAACACGCTTTCGGGCGTGGCAATGACAATCAGCGTCACAACGGCAGAACATTCCTTAGAACACGCAATGTCAGCTTACCACCCTGACCTCCCTCACGGCGCGGGACTGATTATGATTTCTAAGGCTTTTTACGAGTTCTTTATCGAAAAACATGCCTGCGACGACCGCTTTATTCGTATGGCACGGGCATTGGGAATGAAGGACGCTTCCAAGCCGGAGGACTTTATATCTATGCTTGTAAAATTGCAGAAGGATTGCGGGGTAGCGGATTTGAAAATGTCCGATTACGGTTTTGCGCCCGAGGAATTTGACACGTTGGCAAGAAATGCGAGGGAAACAATGGGCGGTCTGTTCGTTGCCAATCCCTGCGAGATGACGCATGAAGATTGTGTAGAAGTTTTCAAAAGATCGTATCGCTAATACAGATTGACTGATCGTATAAATGCTAAAACAGAAAACTCAGTTTATCGTTTGGGCATGACAGGAATATGAAAACATAGGCTTTACTTCTATCGATTTATCAGTAAGCAATCTTTCTATGATTCGTGAAGGAAAAATCATTGTTGAGGGAAAATCAATAAAAATTGGGCGAAGTATGTCTTTAGCAGAAGCACATGTTAGCTGTCTTTAAGTAGCTACGCTGCTTGAACACGTCTTCGTGGCGCACAGTCACCCGCATATCGAGAATAGACTCATTTTAAAAGAGGTGTAATTCGTCCACTTTTACGTAGCATAATCCTTTAGCCTGCGCGGGAGCGTGAACCCCTTTCCACGCTCCCGCACTTTTTATGCCATTCACTTACAAGCGATATGCCATAGACAAGTCTCAAGTCTGCCACAGAATCGCTATAGCGTTTTTATCAACCCTTTCGTTAATTTGGCGCAAGCCGATAAATCACGATATTTTGAGCAAAACAATCATCTTGAAAATAAGAGTTTAAGGTTACGCAATCATATTTACCCAAGATACCTTTGACAATCATAAGACCTTTCCCACGACCGCCGCCTTTTGAAGAAACCCCCGCTTTTATGCCCACCGCTTTCCTTTCAGGACTGACGCTATTTTTAATCATCAGTGAAGTAAGCTCGTCATTTTGTGATAATTTTATTGCAATAACGCCATGCGGCAAAGACACGCTTTCCTCTATGGCATTGTCAAGCAAAGCCCCCAAAATTCGCACTATATCAATGACTTCAATAGAAAGTCGCGAAGCAGAAAAGAGTGGTGAAAGGTCTAAGTCAATGGCAATGCCGCGTTGTACGGCTTGCGATATTTTATAGTACAGGAACGCTTTCAGAGGTTCGCTGTCTATGGCTGCGAGCTTTCCGTGCATATCGTTTTTGGCTATCTCTCCACTTGCGAACGGAGTGATTTTCTCTCGATAGAAGGCTTGCATATCCACGTTTTCGCTCTGTTCGACGAATCTCCCCATCGTGAGAAAGATGTTTTTTATGTCGTGCTTGATGTTCCGTATGTCATCCATGTTCTTTTCGAGATTGGACATATAAGCGGCAAGACTTTTGCTTTCCAAATCTTTACTTTGCAGGTTGTCTTTCAGACATGTTATCTTGAAAATCATTATTAGAAAAGATAACTGGATGACAAGTACGAATACCGAAAACATGGTGAAAGCCCCAGTAGGCATATGGTCTATTCCATTTAATACCGCATATCCGAAATATCCGAAATGCAGAAGCGTCATTAGTACAAGGATTCCTGCAGAGTTGTAAATGAAAAACCGCTCAATTTTCGGATACGCCTTGCCCATTTGGTTAATCTCGTTAAAGTATTTACCGAAGAACCGTTTAATGAGATAGATAAGCGTGATGTTCAGGGCGACGAGTATCAAGGTGACCGCACTCCATACAAGTAGCTTTTCCGTGCCGGAATTTATTGTATACCCCAAAGGCCGAACGATGATGTCAAACAATGTGTATATAATATACCCTTCCAGCGCGGCTAGTATAAACGTGAGCCAGATATGAAAAAGTTGCCCATTTAACCGTTTAATTCGTATTTTATAAATGGTAAGCAGTGTAAAAAAAATCAATAAAAACGTCAGAGAAATCCCCAAAAAAGAGAAGTTGAACCATGAAAATCTGCTTATGCAAGCGAAACAGGCAAACATAACGGCATAATCCAAGGCTGACAATTTTATTAAATTCAATATAAAAACAACTGCTGTCATGACAAGGGCCAATGTCAACTCGGATATGATGATGCTGCCTTGCATAGTCGAATACCATTCTAAACCGGCTAACCCGGCACCCGCACATAGGACAGCGATTCCCGCAAAAACATGAAATGAGCGGCGTTTAATTTTGTCACCGATAAAATCGAGGATGAATAACAACGCGAGTAATGCAACCAAGATAAGGACTGGCTTTATTATGTTGCCTAGAACATCCTGTAATAATAAGTGTATTCTCTCTTCCGTTATATGGATTGAATCCGTCATGTCCGTTTCACCCCGCATTTTTCCACGATGCTATTTTTTAGACGGAAGGAACAAGCCGCCGTTTCCCCGCCGGCGAATTTTATCAAACCCTCTGATACAGAAACCACATAATTTTTATTAATGATAACGGAGCGGTGGCTTTTCATAAAGTCGCCGCCGAGATTTATAAGCACGTTTTCTATCGTGTCCCGCACCGAAACGGATGAACCGTCTACGGTATGATAGCAAACAAAATGCGAAACCGATTTATCGGATTCCACATACAAAATTTGAGATATTGGCAAATCAATATATTCATCAATGCCGATTAAAAGCTTGACATACCCATCCGATATAACATCCTCTCTTGGTTGTTCCGTGACCTGCAAAGCAAGGTAAAAATATTTCTTATATTCCAATAGCAATTTATTTTCATTTGCCGTCTTTTCAATGAAGCCAAAGGCTTCAACGCCGCTTTTCAATACATTCATGCCCATATCGGAGTGGCTTGTCACAAAAACGATCTTTGACCGTGGTTCCGCTCTCTTAATGGCCTTTGCGATGTCCACGCCGTTCAAGTTGGCTTTACCGAAATCAATATCCAAGAAGTAGAGATATGCGCCCGGATTCTTTTCAATAAAAAGAAGAGCTTCCTTGAAGTCAGTCGTCGCGCATATGACGCTGGCAGGAATCCCGTTGTCTTTTATGCATTTCCGAGCCGTTTTTGCGGACGTTTCCAGCATGAAGAGGTCATCGTCACAGACGATTACGCCAAGCACATATATCACCCCCATGATAATTATAGCATATTCAGTCAAGTTAATCAGCCTTCGCCCTGAACGTAACCATTTGTGTCCCGAACGTAGTCAACTCCATCACGTTCAGGGCATGGCGAAGTGGTATCCGGCTAAAATCTACAAATCCATAATTTTGGAGCTAAGATTAAATGCGTCAGACAAAATCTCAGGAAAGCAGGTAAACGGATGGCGAGCGTAAGATTGAATAATCTTTCCAAAAAATATCCTAATGGCTACGACGCCGTTAAGGATGTGAACCTTACAATCGAGGACAAAGAATTTGTAGTGTTTGTGGGGCCGTCTGGATGCGGTAAAACCACTACGCTCCGCATGATTGCCGGATTGGAGGACGCGACAGACGGCGAAATTTTGATTGAGGATAAGGTTGTTAACAATGTTGCGCCAAAGAACCGCGATATTTCAATGGTGTTTCAGAACTACGCGCTGTATCCGCACTTAACGGTCTATAAAAACATGGCTTTCGGTTTGACCCTGCGGAAAGTGCCAAAGCAGGAAATTGACCGCCGTGTACGCGAAACCGCCCAAATGCTAGGCATAGAGAAACTTTTGAAGCGCAAACCCATGCAGTTATCAGGCGGTGAGCGTCAGCGCGTGGCGATAGGCCGGGCGATTATGCGCGAACCGAAAGTATTCCTGATGGATGAACCGCTATCCAATTTAGATGCAAAGTTGCGGGCGCAAATGCGAACGGAGATTTCAAAGCTCTATCTACGGTTGAAAACGACTTTTATATATGTCACTCACGATCAAACCGAAGCCATGACTTTGGGAACGCGAATTGTCGTGATGAAAGACGGCGTAATCCAACAGGCCGGTACGCCGGAAAACTTGTATAACTGCCCAGCAAACCTATTTGTCGCAGGATTTATCGGCACTCCGCAGATGAATTTTTTTGACGCCTCTGTGAAAGATGGTCGCCTATGCTTGGGAGAGTGCGTCTTTACGCTTGACCCGGAAACGATGGCGCGGCTTTCCATCTACGACTGCTTGATTATCGGCTTGCGCTCACAGGATATTCACGAAACGCCCATTTCTGAATATAGCGTTTCGGCAACAGTGGAATTGGTGGAACGGCTTGGATCCGAAACATATTTGTATCTTAAAATTGCTGATACACAATGCATTGCCAGCGCCCCGCCGGATTCGCAAGTCAAACCCGGCGATGTTATTGAGGCCGGTTTATTTATGTCGAAAGCCCATTTCTTTGAGCCGAATGGTATGAGAATTTAGGAGGAAACGAAAATGAAAAAAATCATCATGGTAGTCACGGTTTGCTGCGCTTTATGTTTGTCGGGGTGCTTTCTAAGGGAGGGCACAGGTAATCCGAATAACGACATCAATACCAGACCGTCGCAAACAGCACCGGTGAACACAGATACAACGCCGAACGACAAAACAGGCAACGGTTCCGGAACGCGTTTTTTTACCGATGATGGAACAGAGGTCACATACGTTCCGGCGACGACGGTAGAAATCACAGCAGCCGATGATACAGAGGTGCGGCTGATCGTTAGCGGAAAGGAGCTTACCTTTGACGGTCAGAAACCTGTTGTCAAAGACGGCGAGGTGTTTATTCCGGTTCTTGGCGTGTTTGAACATTTGACAGGAGCGCACGGAAACACGGAAGCGCCATTCACAGTGAAATGGGATGAAGCGGCGACCACTGTGACGATTCAGAACAAATGGGTTACTGTCATAATTACGAAGGGCGAACAATCCTTTACATGCAAAGGGCAGAGCATAACACCCGCCGAGCCGCCGCAAACCATCAACGGCACATTTATGCTGCCATTGAAAGCGATAGCGGAAGCCATGGATGTTTCGCTTGAATGGGACGAAGCGGCGGGAACGGTTTCTATATTTCACCTGTCGCGAGTTTCTTTTAGCAACTAAAGGAGGAGCTATCTGTGAAAAAAATTATCCTGTCGCTTGTTATCCTCGCGTCATTGGCGCTTTCGGGCTGCGTCGCGAATCCGACGAAACCGAGCAATGAATTGTCAATCGCGGCGTTTATGGACAGCGAGTTTTTGCGTTCCGCAGCGAAAAAATATGAGGATGCCCATGATGGCGTTACAATCAATATTACCTTTTATGCCGGTGAAGAAAGGGATGTGCCGAAATACTCGCAGATTGTCAATACCGCGCTGATGAGCGGCAAAGGTGAGGATATTATTGATGTTTCCACAATAACGTGGACAAAATTGGCTGAAAAAGAGAAACTATTGGACTTAAACGGTTTAGTCATCCTTGATTCCACGCAGTATTATCAGAATGTGTTAGATGCTTTCATTTACAAAGACAGAAGATACGCAATCCCATTGTGCTTCACCTTTGAAACCTTTCTGTTTGATAGTGCTTTTACAGAGAAGGAGCCTTCCGCCGATTTTACGATTGACGGGTTGCTTACGCTGGCAAAAAAATACCCCGACAACAGATTGTTTAATGGCGGCGGCGCGGGGATGGGACAAACTACGCTTGCCTATAAGCTATTTTGTCTGGATTTCGGAAATTACCTTGATATTGAAACAAAAAAGGTCAATGTGGACAACGCGCAGTTCATATCGTTGCTGAAAAACATCCAGACCCTGGCGGGGCGGCTTGAAATTGAAAAAAGAGGCGATACTTCGTTGATTCGGCAATATTTAGTGTATTCGCCCGCGATGACCAGCAATGGAACGACGGATTACGCAAATATGTTTTTTATGACAAATGAAGCGGGGCAGGCTGCTTTTAATACGTTCGGATTTTTACCCGCCATAAATGCCAACAGCGCGAATAAGGAGCTTGCGGCTGATTTCATTCAGTATTTGTTATCGCAAGAAATACAGACCTCGCCGGAATTGATTTCTTGCCCTGTCAACAAAGACGCGGCGGCTGAATTGGCGAAGCTGGTTTTTAGGGATGTAAGCGCGGGAGGTTATGCGCCTGACGGATTCGATGATAACAGCCTTGAACAGAATATCGAAAAATTCAATAAACTTACCGAACGGCTTTCTCTTGTCCAAAATACAGACCGTTTTATCTCCGACTTCGTAACGGCGGAAATGGAGCGTTATTTTCAAGGTGAAGAAAGCGCGGAGCAGGCCGCAAAGAACCTTCAATCTCGCCTGAATACGTATTTAACGGAGTGATGACATGAACAAATCAGAGAATCGAAGGTCGTTTTGGTTCATCGTACCCAGCCTTTTGGGCGTATCGCTGTTCTTTATTATTCCGTTCATGATGTCGTTTAGTTACGCGACAATGGACAGCGGCGGCTCATTTGTCGGGCTCGATAATTTTAGGAACCTGTTTGCCGGCGATGCTTTCCGCTTAGCGGCGATGAACACATTCAAGTTTATGGCGGTGGCGATACCATTAAACATAGTCATTCCGCTATTTATCGCCTGCTTGCTAAATAAAACGGTACGCGGTGGCTGGCTGAAAACGGTTTTTATGTCACCGCTGGTTATCCCTTCGGCTTGCGTGGCGTTTTTCTTTCAAAGCCTGTTCATGTCAAACGGGCTGGTGAGCCACATTTTGGGCGTCAACACCGACTGGCTGCAAACAAGCGCTGCCTTTCCCATTGCGGTAGCTGTGTATGTTTGGAAGAATATGGGCTTTAACCTTGTACTTATGCTGGCCGGACTTGCGAACATCCCTAAAGAGTATTACGAATGGGCGTCGGTTGACGGCATGGGGAGTACACGGGCGTTTTTCAAAATTACGCTGGTCTATCTGACCCCAACGTTGTTTATCACGTTTGTAATGTCTTTCATCAACTCCTTCAAGGTGTTCAGGGAGCTTTACATGCTGGCGGGCAGTTATCCGCACGAGAGCATTTATATGTTGCAGCATTATATGAATAACCAGTTCTCCGCGCTTGATTATCAGAATCTATCGTCGGCAGCCTTTGTCATCACAGCCGTCATCGCCTTACTTGTGATTGCGCTCTTCGTGGTTGATAAAAAGTCTGAGTTTGGGGAGGGATGATTGGATGAAAAAGAAGTTAAAAAATATCCCGGTGAAAACACTTTTAATCGCCTTTGCGCTTCTCTATATTATCCCGCTGCTGATTATCTTCACGAACTCTTTTATGTCGCAGGGGGAAATTTCCCGGCATTACAGCTCGGTGTACGACGCATTTGATTCCGGATTGCAGGGACAGACGCATTATGTTGAATATCAACTGATTCCTGATTTGATTTCACTCGACCAATACGGAACACTGCTTTTTAAGACGCCGATGTATCTCGACTTATTTTTGAACTCATTAAAGCTGACGCTCCCGATTGTGATAATGCAGACAGTTATCGGCGCGGCGGCGGCTTATGGGTTTACGGTGTGGAGATTCAGATTTAAGGAGATTGTGTTTTGCGTCTACATTATTGTGATGGTTTTACCATTTCAAGCGACGTTGGTATCAAACTATATCATGGCAGATAAGATTGGGATTCTGAACACGCACCTTTCCATTATATTACCAACAGGATTCAGTCCGTTTGCTGTATTCATTATGCGGCAGAGCATGAAAGACATACCCAAACCCATTTTTGAAGCGGCGGCAATGGACGGAGCAAGTCATTTTCAACGATTTACACGTATCGCACTGCCTTTATCAAAAGGCGGCCTTGCTTCGCTTATGATTTTGAGCGTTGCCGATTGCTGGGCAATGGTGGAGCAGCCTATGATTTTCTTAAAAGACACAAGCGCCGAGCCGTTATCGGTATTGCTGTCTCAAATTGGCCAGCAAAACATTGGGTTGATTTTCGCCGCTTCGGTTTTCTATATGTTGCCTGTCGTTTGGCTTTTCCTGTATGGGCAGGAGCATTTTGAGCAGGGTATCAAGCTATCGGCATTACGATGAAAGGAGGACGTTATGAGTACCAGCAGGAAAAAGCTATTGAGGATAATCCTTTACATCTACGCCGCATTGATGATTGTTCTTTTGTTTTCCTCGAAAACAATTTACAATCTTTCGGTTCCGAAAGTGACCGTGGTTATGCCCCAAAGCGGCAAACTGATAAATGGGGATGACGCGAAAACATATGAGAGACTGATACCCAATGAGGCGGTTTTTCATGACGGTTTCGGAAGTTTTATTTGGGTTGTCAGAAGCAAGCAAGGCGCTTTTGGCATGGAGTATTATTCGGTAAAAATCAAAGTGCTTGTCGCGGATTCTGACGAGTATTATACCGCGATATCCAGAGGTATGGAATACTTTGAGCCAGTCGTGGTGAGTTTTGATAAGGACTTGACTGTCAATGGCCGCGTAAACAGACTGGAGTGAAAGGAGAAATTTCGCTGTATCTGATATACATAGAAACGGAAGGTTTACATAGTGGGGTATAGGATGAAACAACCTAAGAGCACTGGATAGGCGAAACGGGCGGAGAAGTTCTCATTGTTTTGAGCGGGTGATTGTAGTATAATTCAACTTGGCTTTGACGCAAAAGGAGGAAGGAAAAAGTGATTGATATTGTATTCAGTGACGGTGCGTGCGGCAGCCTGAAAATGGCACAGCATTGCGGCAAAGGAGAGTATCACAGCGGACCTATCAGTGTGTTTATAAGCCATGCTGATGGCAGCAAGCCGACCGAAGAAGAAATTAGAAACGCTCAGCAAGAAGCCGAAAAACAAATCCAAGCGGAGTGGGAAGCGGCTACGCCTATGGGGGGAAATCCCGCGGATGTTTATGGTTTCTGTTATGGGCTGAGTGTTGGTGATATTTCTGAAAATGTTCCGAGCGAAAAGCGCCGACAGGTGCTTGAATGGTTATATAGCGTCCACCCTAATTTTGATGATGCTCCAGCATTTACGGAAGAACTAATGCAAAGGGGCAAGGATGTCTTGGAAGAAGTATGTAGCCGCATTTCGGCAGGCGAAAGCGTCCGTATCTGGTACAGCAATCAGCCCGATGAGCTTTGTGGATTGCATTGGTTTATGGCTCAAATAAATCAACTGGAGCTGCAAAATGGTCAAGTCATCCTCGTTGCGTTGCCGGATTGGGAAATTGACGAGAATGGAAATGTGCTAACACACTCCGGTTGGGGTGGTGTAAGTTTAGGAGATTGGTATCGCCATCTTGCGCTGCAAAGAATAGCGACATCAGCCTTTTGTAGTGGGTGTGCTTCTCATTGGAAACAACTTCAACGAGAAAACGCCCCTTTACGGGCCATGCTGAATGGGCGGCTTGTCAGTATGCCGGAAACGCTCTACGATGAATTTATCATCCGTGAAATCGAAGCGGAAGAAAATGAATTTCACGAAGCAATGATTGTCGGTAGGGTTCTTGGCAAATATGAGCTTGGCATAGGCGATGCATGGGTCGCCCAGCGCATAGAAGTGATGATTTCAAAAGGTGGCTTAATTCCTGTTACGGAGCCTGCACCGGACAGCCCGATTTATCATCGGAGGTTAAAAAAGTGCGTAGAAGGATAAGAGCAGTTCATCACGCCTTTGAGGTGGTTTTTTGCCGCTGTGAAAAGTAGTTACAATTGACGCGAAGAGGTCGGGGAACCAATAAGGTTCCCCGGCCTCGCCTTTAATATTATGCCGCTATGTCCTTCTTTTCCCGCCGAAAAGTTTCTTTTCTCTTATCAGCGCTATTCCGGCGATACCAAGTATGGAAGCGCCCATCGCGGTCCACAGCCAAGCATTAGAGTTGTCGCCGGTGGAAGCGGAGTTGGAGACCGCAGCCTTGACCACCACCTTCAGCGTGGTCTCGGCGTAGCCGCCCTCAAACACTGCCGTCACGGTGTATGTGCCGTTTTTCAGCGTCTTCAGATATGCCTCTTTCAACATAATTACCGTGCTGCCCGCGGCGGCGGTGTAGCTGGATGAATCCACTTCCACGCCGTTTATGAGCAGCCTTATAAATTCCGGATACGGGGCGCCTATCGTGCCGGTGAGGTCGCCGGCTCCGGTGAAGTCGCTGAAGCCGGACGTGAATCTGTATATCCTGACCAGCGCATTTAGGGCGTCTGTTAACGCTTTCACAGCCGCGTCTATTTCCGCCTGGGTCACGCCCTTTTTGTCCACCAGCGCCTTTGCGTTTGTCAAGGCCGTTGGCAGTGTATCCCATGTTGCCTTGGTGTAATCCTCCTGCTTCAAGGCTTCAGCTTTGGCGATGGCCTCCTTCAGGGCGGAGAAATCCATGCTTATCCTACTTTCCCTGAAATCGTCGATTGCTTTCTGTAAATCCGCAATAGCCTCCAGCAGATTGGCCTCGGAGGATTCGGGGTCGTCCAGGATATCCCACGCCTTGTCGATGGCATCCTGCAGCTTATCGATCTCATCCTGGAGATACTGTCCGTGGCCGGTTCCGATATCCTCCGGCTTCAGGCTGTCTACCAGCTTTTGCGCTTCTTCAATCAATTCCTTCAACGCGTCCGCGGCGGGAACGGCCTCCAGCGCCGCCATTGCGTCACGGATGGCGTTCTCGCCGTCGTCAAGCTCGGTCTGGGTGACATACTGCTTCACAAGAAGCTCCTCGCCGTCCGAAATCGCGGCTTGCAGGGCGTTCCAGCTGTCCACCGTATAAGCGCCGCGTTTGACGGCCTTAGCGTCGGTTATGGCCCGCTCCAGCGCATCGGTGTCCACCGTGTTTGCCGCGCCGTTAAAGATGTCAATGGCCGCTTGCAGGGCGTCCAGAGCGTTGTTAACATCCGTTTGTGTTGTGGGGGCGGCAGTTGTGATGCCCTGCGCCGCTGTGATGGCCGACGCGAATATATCCACCGCCGCCTGCGTGTACTGGCCGTTACCAGCGCCAATGACCGCCGCGTTTTTGAGGCCGCTTGCCGTCGTGATCAGCCCATCCAGCGCATCCTTGTCCACCGCCGTTACGCTTACCGTGGTTATGACGGTGTTGTAGTTAGTCGCGTCGGTGGGCGTAAAGGTCACGCCGAACATGCCGGAAGCATTTACCGCCGTTCCCGGAGCCGTCCATGAGAAGCAGCCCGGAACGTCCGCGCCGCCGCCCGTGAGCGCGGATGTAGAAAGCGCCGCGCCCTTCCATACGGCGGAGGCCGTCGGCTGTGTGTGTATGACTGGCATGGCTTTGTTCACCGTTATCGTTACGGTATTGCTGTACACCGTGTCGGACGCGCTTGCCGCGTAATACCTCAGAAAGTAGCCGTTAAAGCTGAAATCCAAGGTCCCGCCCGCATACTCCGTCCAGCCGGAAGCCCCGCCTGACGAGAGCTGCCAGCCCTGACCGGTTATGATCTCGGTACCAGAAGTGACCGTTGGCGCAATGGGCGTCAGGGCTTGTCCTGCGGTTATCGGATTCGGGGCGCTGATATTCCCGACGGACTGCTTGACACTCACCACACGGGCGCTCTTTTCCGAAGCGGCCTGCTGCGCGCCGGTTCCGCCGTAAAATACCGCAAGCTCAGGATAATAACGGTAATCCGTGTTATCCGCCCGTTTGCTCCAGTTTGCCGTGCCGAGGGCGGACATTGCGCCCCCGATCCCAAGCGTATCGGCCGCGAGCATCTGCGCCGTGCCTACCCCGGTCACGCCGGAGCTGCCGCTGCCGCCGCCTGTCGCGTCTCCTGCATAGAGGCCGGAGTTATAGAAGCAGTCCGTGATAGTCCCGTCATTGCTGCCCGCGAAGCCGCCGACATATTGTGTGCCGGACACCGTGCCCGCGCTGTAGCTGCTTTGTATTGTCCCGGTATATATGGTATCCACGGCGTTTTCACCCACCAGGCCGCCTGCGTTCCGGCTCGCCGCGGTGACGCTCCCGGTGTTATAGCAGCAGGCGATCCCCGCATCGTTCCAGCCGGTGATGCCGCCGGCATGCCGCTGCGCCCCGACAGCTCCGGTGTTGTAGCAGTATTCGATCGTGCCGATATGGTTGTTGCCCACCACGCCGCCGGCCCCCACATTGCCGGTGACAGCCGCCGTGTTATAGCTCTTGCCGACCGAGCCGCCGTATCCGCGGCCCACCACGCCGCCGACGTAGTCGCTGCCCGGCGCGCTGACGGCGCCTGCGTTGTCAGATTCCGTCACGGCGCCGGATTCGTTGTATCCCACCAGGCCGCCGGCGGAGCTGTAGCCTCCCGCCGGGTCGTCCCTGCCGGTCACCGCGCCGGTGTTATGGCAGCTTTTCACCGTTCCCGCGTTGTTGTATCCCACCGCGCCGCCGATATGATAGGAATCCCTGTTCCCGCCGGCGAGATTGCCCGTGACGCTGCCGGAGTTTGTGCAGTCATTAACCGTGCCGTTGCCTTGGTTGTAGCCTGCGATGCCGCCCCCCGGACAGGATGCGACCACCGCACCCTCGTTTGTGCAGCCCCCCGTAAGATTGTAATTGAGACCCACGATGCCACCTGCCGCGCCGTAGCTTTGTACGACGCCATGATTGCGGCAGTTGTAGACGCCCGCGTAGTTCGTCCCCGTGATGCCGCCGGTATTAGCGGAGTTGTCCGTATTATAGCGGCTGTTGATCTGGGCGTAATTGAAGCATTCGGAGATATATCCTGCCTCATTATAACCCACTACGCCGCCGAGGCTGGTTCCGGCCGCGGAATCCATCCAAATATCGCCGGCATAGTTAGTGCATTTTTCCACTACCCAGTTGTTCTGTCCTGCGATGCCGCCTATATGGCTTTTGGCCGTTATGTCCCCCGTGTGGCTACATGCCGTGACCGTTCCGGCATTATGCCCCGTGATGCCGCCGGCGCAATTGCCGTCTGACCAGACGGCGCCGGTGTAATGACAGTATTGAATCGTACCGCTGTTGTAGCCCGCAATTCCGCCGGTAAAGTCGTTACCGCCGACCTCGCTGTTTTTCACGGTCAGGCCATATACCGTACCGGTGTTGCCAATAGTCTCAAACAGACCTACGCGGTTTGTTGTCCCTCGGTTGACCCGCAAATTGCTGATGCTATAACCGCTTCCGCTGTTTCCGTCGAAAAAGCCGCTGTACTCGGGAATCGGCACCCAGCCTTGCCCGTCACTGTACCTGGCAAGGCTTATGTTTGCGCACAGGAGAAAATCACGCTCTTTATGCCTGCGCACATGGTTCATCTGCTCGGCTGTATAGATGTAAAGAGTGCCACCTTCAAAAAACAGCTCTTCGTCGTCGGGGCAGGTGGATGGCTTTGCCCCGATGACGGACTGCCGGGACATGGTGCGCATTATTGCGTTGCCGCTGTCTACGAATGCTCTAAGCTCGGGATAATAGCTTACGCTGCCGCAGCAGGTGGTCGGATCGCTGCGCTGTGTCCAATTGGCGCCCAGCCCGGACATGTTGCCGGCCAACACATCGGCCGCCGTCATCTGCCCGGTGGTCAGGCTGGTCACGCCCGTGGAGGAGCCGCTTGCTACCGCGTAGGACCGCCCGGTAGCCTCGCTGTCATAGTAGCAGCTTGTGATACTGGCGTCATTCCCTCGATTTCCCACCAGCCCGCCGGCATTGGTAGGGATATTACTGGTGACGCTACCGCGTGCATAGCTGTTCTCGATGCGGCCATGTTGATATCCCGCCAGCCCCCCGGTAGTGGAGCGTCCGTAGACGCTGCCGGTAGCGTAGCAGTTGGTGATGCTGTTATTTACATTCTGGTATCCCACCAGCCCGCCGACAACGGAAGAGCCGCCTGTGACCCCGGTGACGCTGCCGCTTGCATAGCTGTCTGTGATGGTGCTGCCGTTATTTTGCTGTCCCACTAGTCCGCCTGTATAGCTATTGCTCTCGACATTGCCGATAGCGCAGCTGTTTTCGATGCGGCTGTTGCTTGTTTGATATCCCACCAAACCGCCATGGGCATTATTAACGCGGTCGGTAATACCTTTGACATTGCCACTTGCATAGCTGTTTTTAATGCTGCCGCTTGAGTCTTGCACTCCCACCAGCCCGCCGAACCAGGCTCCGTTGCCTGTGACGCTTCCGCTTGCGTAGCTGTTTTCGATGCTGCCGCCGAGTTGGTATCCCACCAGCCCGCCGACATAGCTGAAGCCGTCAACGGAGCCGGTGGCATAACTGCTTGTGATGCTGCCGCCGGTTTGATTCCCCACCAGCCCGCCGGCGCAGCCGGTGCCCCTGGTTCCGTTGACGGTGCCGCTTGCATAACTGCTCGTGATGCTGCCATTAGACAGGTACCCCACCAGCCCGCCGGTATAGCCACCGCCGTCGACGCCGCCATTGATATAACAGCCTGAAATACCGCCGCCACGTTGATATCCCACCAGCCCGCCGGTGTTGCTTAAACCTTTCACGCCGCCCTTGCCGTCGTCAATCTCAACACCGAGGTTTTTAATTACGGCATCGCCGGTATAACCAAAAAGGCCGATATAACCCGCGTCGGTGCGGTTGATCCACAGTCCGGTAATCTTGTACCCTGCGCCGTCAAAGGTGCCGGTAAAGGGGATGGCTGCTGTCCCTATGGGCTGCCAGCCCGATGTGCCTGAGGCCAGGTAAGCGGTCAGATTGATGTCGTTGCCCAGCTTATAGTGGGCGGTCAGGTCGCCCCGCACTTCGTCCAGCTGCGCCGCCGTCGTGATAATGTACGGATATTCCGCCGTGCCGTCGCCGTTTGAAAAGGCAAGAATCCCGGTCGCCATCGCGATGATGTCCGGATATTCCGCCGTGTGGGCGTCGTCTGTTTGCGGCTCCGTCTCCGATGTCTCCGCGTCCTCCGTATCCTCCGTGGTCTCCGCGTCCTCCGTGGTCTCCGCATCCTCCGTGACCTCCGTATCCTCCACCGTCACGGAGATTTGGGGCAGCTCCATATCTGTATCCGGCTCGTACCCCTCCGGCAGGACGGCTGTGAGGATATATGTACCCGGCGTACCGCCGTCATACTCCGGCTCGGATTCCCATGTGACGCCCGTCACCGTGAGGTCTGCCCCCGCGCCGTCCGTGGCGTTTAGCTCCTCCGGCAGGTTTAGTTCCTTGACCGCCGTGTTCTGCGGCACGCGCTGCGCGGACACATCCTCCTCCAGCTCGTCAAAGGCCGTAATAGTCACCGTCCCCGCCGCGCCGCCGAGTAATTCCATTGGATCCGTTTCCTCTTTGGCCTCGGCCGGCGTCATGCCAAGCGCGGAAATGCACATCGCCAGTATCAGAAAGATTGCCAAAGCCCTTGATGGAGCTTTCCTTGTGTGGTTCCCCTTCATATTTCATGCCTCCCGTTTTCATTCGATTTTTTCGCCCTTCTCAGACAAATAAACATTACCAATCCGCCCAGCGCGAACCCGATCACCCCGGCCAGCACATAGCCGCCGGCGGCCTCGCCGTCAAATATCGTGACGGCTGCCTGCGCCGTTGGCCCCGCGCCGCCATACTGCCCCGGAATCAGGCTGAGACATACGAACAGCGAAAAACAGGCGCTTATTAGCACGCCGATTATTAAGAGCTCCCGTCTGCGTTTTCTTCTTTCCCTGATTACGGCGGCGCGGCGCAACGCCTCCGCCGCTATTTCCCGATTGCTCCACATCATGGTCCTCCTTCCTGCTACGGCCAATATTATGGATAGAACTTCGTCTTTTACCATGCGAAAGCATAGTAATAACCCTTTTACTATATTAGGGACAAAAAAACCGAAAACTCCTAAGCGTTTTCGAAAAAATTACCGCTTCACAAATGTTCGTCATTTCATTGATGACGGTTGGTCTGGAACCAGCTTTGAGCGGCCTTCATTCACGGAAATAATGGATTTGGTGGGCGGTGGAAAGGTCGGGAACGGTAATACTATACCCTGTAAGATAGACACGATATATGGTGAGTGAACCCGCAGAGGTGGACATGTTATATTTTTATACGGCCTTGTTTGCATTACACATGTATGTTATAATTATTTTGTAAAACGCAAGTTAAATAAAGAAGCGGCGAAGAAAATTTATATAACACATGTATTAAATAAGTCAACAGATATAAAGTCAATATAGGGGTGCAATATGAAAACCAGATATGCAGTTATTATTGTTCTTATACTTTTTATTTGTATTATTTTTGCTGGATGCCAGCCTGACAGCAGATCGGATATCGAGCAAGCATTGAAATCCTCTCTTATGGTTGATTATAAGTTCGACTCCGCTTCTAAGGATAAAAATGAGGATGGATATGTAAGAAAAGCATATTATTTCAATGATGAAAATGGAATAGAGTTTAACGTTACATCCGAACATCGCTCTGGTGGGTCTGGGGGAGTTCCCCGCAAGATAGACCTCTGCAATTACGCCGTCATATTGCTTGAAACTGATAAAGAAGCTGTTGAAAAAGAGCTTCAATCTGATTTATCTTTCGAATGGTCTGCGACAAATATGTGCTATGGAATTGATGTGTACGATTATGACGATCTCGTGCAAGCTTCAATTTCCATTGAGAAAGCACTAAATTCCGTTGATCCTTTTCCAATTAACCGGAGTGAATTTTCACGCTATTTTGAATACTACTGCCTGCCCACAATAGACGTATATTATCCAGACAAAAATCTGACTCTTGGTGAATTTCATTTTCTGTGCGATGGTGAAACGCCGCTTACACAATCGCAAATTTTGGATGAATTACAGGATCGCTATAAAGAAAAGATAGAGGAAAGTTCAACAACAAATTAAATGGCTGTCACCTGTACATTATAAGCAGCGAGTGAAAGTCATTTTTCATAAAAAGCGCGTATGGTATAATCATTATGAAAATAAATAACATTTCAATCTTATCAGCCGATTATTAAAGTTAGTTACATAAAATTTAATACTGGATAAAGCCCGTAGGTCTGAAAAGCTTACCGGCTTTTATTATGCCCCAATAACGGTTTTTTGACTTATCAACCCAAGTAAAGGTTTATTTTTCGCGCCTATTCCAAACCAATTTCCATGTCTATATTTTTCTCGTTCATACTTCCATGTAACTTTGTGAGATTACGATACTCTTTTGGTGTCATATCAATTAGCTTTTTGAACATTAACGAAAAATAGCTAGGAGATTCAAACCCTATCTGATTGCTTATTTCTGTTATATTCATGCTTGAATTTGCAAGCCTGTCAGCAGCTACTGAAATTCTGTACCGTAATAAATATTGTATAGGCGAAATACCGATTGTCCTTTTAAAACACCGTAAACATTCCCTTTCACTAATCGTTACCGCATTGGCAATATCATGTAGTTCAAGCTGATCGATATAATTAGTATGGATAAACGTCAACATATCTTTCAGACGCAAAGAATCCATATCATTTGGAACCCGTTGTTTACTTAAAACCTCTTGATGATTGCTTACAATCAATAGCCATATGCGCGACAATTTCTCGCGTACTAAGAACTCATATCCAAAAGGTTCCGACTGATAATCTTCAAAGGCATCTAAGATATTCTGCACAACCTCTCTATGCCATTGAACGCCTTTTTCAAAATAAATTCCGGGTAGCTTGGTGCAATGGAGTAGCGGGCGTACATAACGTTGTTCAAATGCGCTTTCTATCATTCCGGCAATTATACTTGGATGAAAGACAAATGATTTGATCGTACAGTTATCGTCGCCTATTTTGGCAGCGGACTGTAAAACGCTTGAATTGATAAAAGCGCCTTCTCCTTGTCGTAAACAATAGCATTGTCCAACAAGCTCCAATTTTAATATCCCGTCACATACGACCAATACCTCGACTTCTTCGTGCCAATGCCACGGAATGTCTTGGGTAACATGGTCGCCAACGCTTGTAATATAGCCTCCGCATGGAAACATAGGAGTTCCACGATTATCCGCTTCATGCCTATGAACATCTATGTTTAGCGAACAGGATTTTACGGACATTTTTCTCCCTCTTTCCAACTTGGTCGTTTTTATTATATTATACGTCAGCATATTGATTGTTTCAAGTATTAGCTGACGTTATTCTTATATTAAAAGAAAAAGCTATACACATGGGAAGGTGGAATCGTGGTGACACTTATTCAAATGAAAAATATCGACAGACTTTTCAACATGTAAATATCTGAAATTTTTTTAGTCGCTTTTATTATACTATACGTCGTTTCAGTGATTGTTTAAAGATTGTTTCGACGGTATTATTATATCACAGGGTAACATCTGAGTTTTTATTAAAAGAAAGGAGAGTCTTATGAAATTGGAACATGTAGCTATATGGACACATCAGCTTGAAAGTCTAAAAGACTTCTATGTACTGTATTTCGAAGCGATTCCCAACGACAAGTACATTTCAGAAAAAGAATTTAAAGGTCGGTTTGAATCCTACTTTTTATCTTTTGACACGGGTGCTCGGTTAGAACTTATGAAATTGTCCGGTGTTCCTCAAGGTGACAATGCAAATGGGTTTGAATCGACAGGGTTGACGCATATTGCGTTTTCCGTTGAGACACCTGATAAATTGGATTTGTTATACAAACGACTGAAAGAAGATGGAGTTACGATTGTGGGAGAACCCCGCATGACTGGTGACGGCTATTACGAAACATGCGTTTTGGACCCTGACGGGAACCGGGTGGAAATCACAGTAACACCGTAACCGGAGGTGCAATAGTTGATTTTAGTTTACGAGAAGCTAAGTGGCTAAATGAACCTAACAAATGGAGGTAATGTGTTCTATGAGGACGAAAGAGGAATACTACGACAAAGTACTTAAAAAAAGAAAGATAGTTGCCGACCCTAATAATTTGAAATGCACATGTACGAATACTTTATGTGATTGGCATGGAAAATGTAAGGAATGTGTAGCTTTGCATAGATTTGAGAATGAGCATATTCCTGTCTGCCTAAAGCCGGTTTTTCATGACACCTTGGAATCCCTGGAATCCTTGTTTGGAATCTTTGACATGGAGGTCACCAAAAAAGAAGACACACCACCGGAATATTATCGTTATGTTAAAGAAAGAGACGTGCAGGGTCATTATACTGAATAGAGGCGATTTTTTACTTTCCTAGAATTTAATTAAACCGCTGTTCGGCAGCGGAGCCACTCATATCAATTTGGCCAACCGGCGGTTTTGAAATCAAAGCCGCCGCTTCCTTTTCAAGCTTTATTAAACCGTCGTTTGGCCCGTTTCTGTAAAATTGGTGTGAAACATCGTCTGCCATCAAACGGCTTTTTTTATATGGCCGCAGGGGGCAACTGGAAAATTCAATGATTAAAAAGTCTGTTTGTTGTTTTTTTAACCAATGAAAAGGATTCCGTCATCTTCTTTTTGATTTCTTCGTCACTCATACGCTGAACCAATTAGCGAACATAGCATGATTAGTGAAACCATAAATTACCTCCTTGCTAGAGGGCATTTCAATTTTTTCCGGCTATTGTTTATTTTGTGAACCGTTCAAGCCACTTGATTCATTGTTATACGATACATTACCATTTGCCGCATTGTTAAGGCGCTGGGGTATACTCTTGATAAAATCTATGGCTTTTTGCCCAAATATAAGGCGTATTAAGCCCATCAAAAACCCTACTATCACGGCTGTTCCGATAGCCGCCAGTATCATAATAAGCGGCACCAGAAGTAAAGTGGGTATTCCCGAAGCCATTTCCGAAAGACCCGCAAAAAAGGTTTCTATTTGTTCAATCATTGTTATTTTTCCTCCCTTCATTCGATTCGGAATTGCCTTTGAACGCATTAGGAGAGAAACGCTTTATCAGCCATATCAACCCCACCGTCCCTCCAAGCGCGCACGCCATGACAAGCGGCACCATAAAAATATTCGTCCAGCTCATTTTCTTCGCTCCTTTCAGCCTAATGAATTGGTTTGCTTTTTTCTGTTATTGAAGTGACTTATCCCTTTTATCATGCCAATTGTGCCAACAGTCGCACACGCCATGATAACCGGCACCAATAAAATCGCCATTCTTTCCACCACCTTTCCAAAGACAAAACAGCGCATGTTAATTAATTTACATTAAGATATAAAAAATTCATGTGTTGATTTTCTCTCTCGTATATAGTATACTGCTTATTAGAGAAACAACAACCGTCAATGTTTCACATTATGGAAGTTATTCAACAGCAACAGAGAATTTGTTGAATAAATTTCAGAGTTTTTTAATCTGTATGAGGATGTGATTTTAAATGATTTCAGACGCAAGAGTGCGGTATACAAAAATGGTTATTAAAAATAGCTTCATAAAGCTGCTTAAAAAACAGCCTGTCAATAAAATAACCGTGAAAGACGTTTGCGAACTGGCCGAAATAAACCGCGCTACATTTTACAAGCATTACACCGATTGCTTCGACCTGCTTAGGCAGATTGAAGATGAATTGATAGCGGAACTTGAACAGCTTGTACAGGAGTTACCGCATAAAAACCATACGGAGATGTTCAGAAAAATGTTCAGCAAGATAAAGGATGATGGGGAACTATATATTACTATAGCCGCGGAATACGGCGACAGTACATTTCCCAACCGCATTTTGAATTTATGTTATGAGCAGATGTACCCGTCCTTTGAAAACCAATTTCCAGACATGCCTAAAACGAAAAGGGAATGGCTCTATTATTTTTCGGCAAGCGGGTGCAGCGGGGTCTTAAACCACTGGATTAGCACAGGGATGAAAGAAGACGCTTCTGAACTCTCCAAGTTTATTGGCGATTTGCTAAATAGAATAAGTGGTGGATTTATTCAAACTGCTGCCAAGCGCGTCACATAATACGACTTGTTTTTTACCTTTAAGCTACTGTAAAATTATTTACGGTGGCTTTTGATTTGTTTTCCCAAATCTGCCCAACTGCGGTTTTTTTATTACCGCATGGCAGCAATCCTTTTTATCAAAAGGCAATAAGCACTAGTGCACCCCACATTAATTAACTATATGTTTCGCTTGTCTAAGTTTCCACCTGCGGCGTTGTCGTCAATCGCCGTAGTCACCATTACGACTCATTCCTCCGCCTTGCAGGCGGAAAATTTATCCGACGCAAAACATATAGTTAATTTGTGTGGGTCACACCAGTATTATTTTAGGCTTTCTTACTTTTTTCTATCGGTATC
>Ga0154000_1000119_pt1 | contig 22888 bp, 26 predicted proteins | sample TSNC084MetaG_FD_104674 | JGI IMG/M metagenome (GOLD analysis project Ga0154000, IMG submission 104674) | Attine ant fungus gardens microbial communities from North Carolina, USA - TSNC084 MetaG | ecosystem: Host-associated > Fungi > Mycelium > Unclassified | place: USA: North Carolina, Lumber... | reverse complement strand
CCGCGGCGCTCTCTCGATGCTCCGCATCGAGAACGGAAGCGGCTCGCTTCGCTCCCCGCCAGGGAGCCGCTGCGCGGCTCGCGGTGGGTCCAGTCAGGCTGCCGTCGATCGAGTCGCTTCGCTTCTCTAAATTCCTGAATTGCCTTTGCCGCCACAGGATTTAATCGGAACTGCGAAATCGATACCCAAGTACCAAACGAGGCTGGGGAGGAGCGGGGGGTCGCTCGACTCCACCCCGTCTCTCGTCTGCCAGCTCATCGTCGTCATGCTCTCAATCATACAGCGCGCACCCCAAAATTGCAAAACAATCCGAAAACACGAAACACCGAAAATTTAATCACCACAACAATATTCGAGCCTCACTAAAAAATACATGTGCACAACGGCCGAAATCAGCACTATACCAACCAAACACCCAAAGTTCACGCAACACAACAACATTCAAAAACACCCAAAAACCGGTCCCCAACCCACCTACGAGACCTGGTCGACCGCGCGCCACAGGTAATGCTGGACGCCGTTGATACGGATGAAGACCTCGTCGAGGTGCCACTTGTCGCCGGGCCGCGCCCGCCGCCGGCGCAACTGGTTGGCGTAGGCCTGCCCGAACTTGGCGCACCACCGCCGGATCGTCTCGTAACTCACCACGACACCGCGTTCGAACATCATCTCCTCGACTTCACGGAAGCTGAACGGGAACCGGAAGTACAGCCACACACAGTGATTGATGATGTTGCCGACGGTTGAAAACTAGTCCAGAAACGACGGGGCGGGTTCTAGTCATCGTTGCAACAGGTGACGCGGCTTGAGGTTAGCAGTGACTCGAATAATTCTGTGGGAGCGCAGTCTTGGATTACTTGGCGGGGTCGGCGATTGAGTTCGTTCTCGACCGCCAGGAGATGCTGCGGCGAATGCACGCTCAGGTCAGTGCCCTTGGGGAAGTAGTCCCGCAGCAGACCATTGGCGTTCTCGTTCGAGCCGCGTTGCCACGGTGATCGCGAATCGCAGAAGTACACCGGCACGCCCAGCGATCGCGCGATCGTAGTGAGACGGGCCATTTCGGAGCCCTGGATGCTCCTATCAGTGTCAAGCGGCTGGTGATGGTTGAGTATTGAGCCAGTCTTGGTAGGTGTTTGCAAGATCGGCCGAGTGCACGATGCCGCGCTCGAGACGGGATAGCCGCACCACGGTGATGCCGAGGTGGCCGGCAGCGGTTGCCAGCGAGATACCGGTCGTGAGGTGCTGCAGGCGCAGGTCAACGGCTCGGGGGACGTCTTCGGGATTGGTGAGCGCGTGGAATACCTCCCGTGCGATGTAGCGCTTGAGGCAACGCATGATCTCCCGATCGGTCCTACCTTCCTCGCGACGGCGGTGCACGTAAGCCTCGGTGGAATGGTGACGGTGGGCGAGGCGGACCATGGCGATGCGCCAGAGTGCGTTGTTCGCTTCGCGGTTGCCGCCACGGTTCAGTCGGTGACGCACGGTCTTGCCCGAAGATGCTTGGACCGGGCTCGCGCCGCAGAGGGCGGCAAACGCGGCTTCGTGACGCATCCGGTCGGGGTTGTCGCCGGCTGCGACCAGGAGCATCGACGCGACTTCCGGCCCTACGCCGTCGACGGCCAGCAACGCTGGGTTGGCTGCAGCGCACAGCTCGTCGATGTCACGGTCGAGTTCGGCGATCTCCGCCGAAGCGCCTGGTGACGGCGAGCCAAGTGGCGTAGCGAGCGCTTCGTCGCCTGCTCCACCTGCCCACCAGAGCCCGGTCGGGAGGCTGCGCAGCGAGCAACCTGGATTTCGAGACGGAGCCCGCTGAGTGGTTCACGCAGGAATGTACCGGTCTCGAAGCGGTAGGCGCCGGTATCGTCGGTGAGCCAGCGATCGAGGTCGGACTGGCGGCAGCTGTCCAAGGTGCGCTCGTGCCGATCGAGCCAGTCCAGGAATGCGACGGCGGCACGGGCGTGACTGCGGACGCGCAGCGACTGCTGCCGGGAGGTGCGCCGACCGTTGTTGCGGCCGCGAAGACGCCTGACCAGATTCCAGACCACATAGCGGTGCAATACTTTTCTCCGATTCGAATCTTGTTGGGAAGTTATGAATTCGGTCAGGAACTGTTCTAGGCGGGCCATCTCCTCGTCGCGTTCGGGCAGGGCGCCGACGGAGACCAGCGTTTGACGCAGATGGGCCAGAGCTGGGCTGTCAGACAGCTCGTCGAGAGCCTCGTGTGTGAGCGGTGTTCGCCCGCCGGCGAGGTCCGACAAGACCGGGGCGACGGATTTCTTCGTCAGCCAGCGCATCGCGGTGATGTGGTGCTCGGTGGTGGCGATGTTGCGGCGCAGCGCTTGTAGGCCCGGAACGAGAGCGACTGCGGGACCCATCACCTCGTCGAGGCGCTTGTCGATCAGGCACCGTGCGTATTGGCCGGGGTGCGGATGGTCGGGATCGCTGCAGACGGGGCAGCTGATCCAGGTCGGGGGCGCGGTGCAGTCGGCGCAGAGCGGACGGTCCGCTGTGCCGGAAACGATGGCAGCATCACGGCCGCAAGCCGAGCACGCGGCCAACCGGCGCTGGCAGCCGGGACACCACGGTAGTCCCGTAATTCGCGATGTGCCGCAAGGTGTTTCCTTTCCACAAATACTGCATGTTGCGGGCAACAGTGTTGGACAGCTCCCGCAGAGCGGACCCTCTGGTGTTCGGGTGCAGACAGCGCGGCGGCGCCCGCAGTTGATGCAGGTTTCGAGGTTGGCCGGGTCGGTGATCAGGCAGTTCGGGCACAACGGTCGCCCGTTAGTGTCGCGGGTGGCGGGCTCTCGCCGTGCTCCGCAGCGTGAGCACTTCTCGATGCGGGAGTGGGCGATACACATCCGGCAGACTCGCATTCCGTTGAGCGGCTTGTCGATGCGTACCACTCGGTGACAACCGGGGCAGGTGGGCCGGACGATACCGGCAACACCGGCGCCGTGCAGCAGGTCGATCAGCCGTGGGATCGCGCGCAGCGGCGCGAGATGACCGTCCCCGGTCAGCAAGGCCGGGTGGGTCTCCAATGCCCAGGCCAGCTTCTGCTGATATGCCGGCCGCGGCGCCGAACCACGGACGGCGACGACGATCGTTTCCCTGTCGGCATGTGGATCCAACTCGGCAATCATGGTGTGGATCAACGTGATCGGGTCGCGGCCGTCGATGTCCGGGCACTTCCCGCATCGGGGCTCTCCAGCCCGGTCCCTCGAGGAGACCGCCCGGGTTTTCCCGCAGGCCGCGCACGGTTCGGTCGGCTGCTCGCAGACCGCGCAATACCAGTCCTGGCCGCGGCGCTGGAAAGTCCGCAGACCTTTGCCGCACTCGGCGCAACAGGGAGGTGAGACCGCCGAGGCGCCGGCTTTGCGTAGCGCGATGAGCAGGTCACCGACGGCCCGGAGCGCCGGGGAACGGCCATCGGCCAGCACTTCGGGACGCTCGACCAGGGCCGCGGCGAGGCGCCGCGATTTCGCGCGCCCGCCCGCGACGGAGGTGACCACGGCATGGATCTGCCCTGGGTTCATTTCCTTCTCGACGGCGGCGACCAGATCCGCGATCAACCCGACCGGATCCGAGACGGCCCGCCCGCACTGCCCGTCCGGGGTCACGACCTGTCGATGCCGGTGACACGGGCCCGCTTGGGCCGCAGATCGCCGACCCCGACATCGGAGCCAACAGCCTTCTTCCGCTTGGAGATTGACCCAGCAGCGGTGACGGGTTCGATGAGGTCGTCCATGGCGACGTCGAGGATGTCGAGCAGGGCCATGAGGATTTTCAGGCTCAGCCGCTCGGGACGCTCGACGACCAGACGGTAGACCTGGCTCGAGGACAACGTGATGCCGCGCCGCGACAGAGGTTCGATGAGGTCGGTGGTGGAGAACATCCCGCGCTCCGCCATGACCTTGCGCAGGTGCCAGTGGTAGTCGAGTTTCGCGGCCATCAGCGTTCCTTCTCTGCCGAGCGGGTAGATGTAAGCGCGGGCGCGAGCGCCTTGCGAAGCATGGTGTTCATGAAGTCGTCACTGACGTGAGTGTAGATCGCCGTCGAACTGTCCACCTCGTGCCCAACCTGACATTGGATAAACCTCCGCTCGACACCGTCCTCCGTCAGATGCGTCACGTAGGGATGCCGCATCGAATGGGGGACAAGACTTTTCGGTAGACCGAGGGCATCTCGGTAGGCGACGAAACGGGCGTTGATCTCCGCGGGTTTGATCCGGCCGCCGCGCTCGGTCACCCACAGCGCGGGATGGTCCTCACAGCCGAACTTGGGTCGGACGTTCTCCACATAGTCGGCCACCGCATCCACAGCCCAGTCCATGACCGACAATACGTTCCGACGCCGCGGCGGCTGACCCCTCTTCGCCTTGCCATAGCGGACGTTGAGCATGCCGTACTGCCCGAACTGCGGCGCTGCCGCGTTGCGGCCGAAATCCACCAGGTCGAGTTTGGCAGCCTCGGTGCGGCGTAGCCCCCAACCGTAGAGGACCTTGAAGAGCGTGGCGTCGCGATACGCGGCGAGCGCTCCCTTTCGTTTGGTCCGCACCGCCCGCTCGACCTGATCGTCGGCGTAGTCGAGGAACCGTTGTATCTCCTCGCGGGAGAAGGGCCGCGCCTCGGGATTGCCCTCGTAGGCGTTGAGGTGGGCGATGGTGTTCCACTCGTGGCAAATCGCGACCGGGTGGGTGCCGAATGCCTCCTCGCAGGCCACCGCCCAGCCGTAGCGGCCGTCGATCAGGAACTCGCTGAACAGCCTCAAACCAACCTGGTAGCCACGAATCGTGGACGGCGCCAAGTGTTTCTCACTGGTCATCGACAGTGACCATTCATCCACATGACCCGGCATCCACGTCCACGGATACTCATTGATGAACTCCAGAAACCTACGAACGAGCCGTTCGCGTGCGCTGACTGTGTCCTCGCGAAGCCCGCGGGCGGCCTGCTGGGCCCGCCAGCCCCGCAGCATCGCGTCCTGCGGACGTATGTGGGCCACTCCGAAAACCAGCTCCAGACGAGCCGCTCCGGCCAGGTCGACACCTCGCTGCATCCCCACTCAAGACCTCCCTCTTAGAGGGCATATCTTGCATTAAACGGGCTAATTCGCCAAACTTGCAGCTCAGACGGTCAACATTCCTAAGGTAGAACCCCTCCGTATGTTGTTGCGGCCCTCGCGACCTGGGTGTTCTCGCCCGTCTGATGCAATTCCCGAGAGTTAAAGCACGTAGGCTGCGGTGGTGTCCGGGGATGCATGCCCCATCAGTTCACACAACGCCAGCAAATCGATTCCGGCACTGTCTAGTTCGGTGCCATAGGTGTGGCACATCCGGTGCGGTCGCACCCGCGGCACGCCGGAGAGATCGCGGTGTCGACGGAACAGGCTTCCCAGCCCAGCCTCTGTGAGCGGTGCCCCGGTTGTCGGGCCGCGCAGCACCACGAAACACTGCGGCGTCGCCACGCCCGGTGGCCGTTCCAGTCGCAGGTAGGCGGCGAGTTCGGTGAAGAACACCGGATCGACCGGCACGTGGCGTTCCTTGCTGCCCTTGCCGACCACCCGTAGCCGGCGCCGGCCCATGTCGACGTCGGCGAGCATCAGCCCGCGAACCTCCGCCGAGCGCAGCCCGTCGAGCATCATCGCCAACACCACGGCCCGGTCCCGGTGGGTGCGCAGCGACGCCACGAACGCGTCCACGTCGACCGCGGCGAGAGACTCGGGAAGTCGGTGGGGTTGACGCACGAGCCTGCCGCCGCCCCGGGGTCGGCCCGGTCCCAGATGCCCGAGCAGTCCCCGCGCCGACGGGCGTAGTCCCTGCCCGCGCCGCGGAACGGGCACCGGATTGTTGGCGCCGGCCCCGGTCATCACCAGGTACTCGAACAACGCGCGCACCGCCGCCACCCGCCGGTTCACCGTCGACGCCGCCGCGGACCGCCGCCGGGACGACGCGCGCCCTGTCACGCCCGGTGCCCGGTCCTCACGGCGCACGCCCTGCCAGTCGATCCACGCAAACACATTTTCCGGCCGCACCGTCGACAAACCGAGGCCCAGTTCGAGCAAGAACCGGGCGAGATTGACCACGTCGAACGCATAGGCCCGCACCGTGTGGGGGCTGAACGCCCGCCCCGCGAGATGAGCGAGAAACGCGTTCGCCGCATCCAGTCCGTCCCACTCCCCATCGATCCGATACCGGCCGTCGACCACACAAACCCGAACGGTCATCGCGTGCCCCTCCCTGCTCGCGGATACCCCTGTCAGCATCCACCCGTCACCGGTCACGAACCCGAATCTCAGGCGACGGCGGCGAGCGTGTCGTCCGAGGGCCGGTTAACCGATAGTGGGTTGTTCGACCCGATCTGCCGCCAGATCTGCTTCGGGAATCCGGTGAATGCCAGCAGATCCGGGCGGGCGCCGTCGAGGCGATCAGCGACCCTCGGGAGCTTCTTCGTCAGGGCGACTCGCTGATCCGATCATATTGTGCGCAAACGGATTCCGAGTAGGACTGGCCGTGTACCGAGTGCAGCAGAGTCCTCACTCACGGTCAGAACCGGCGTGGGCGTCGGCGGCGACGAACGTGTACGAGCCCTGATCGAGCGGGTGGCTGCGGAACGCCTCGACTTCCTCATCCAACTCCCCGGTCGTGATGCTGACCTGGGACTTCGATAACCCCGCCAAGGAAAAGCGACCCACCTCATCCAACGCCTGATCGAGAACTGGATGAACGACGCATCGTCGACATGACCGCGGCCCCTGCACCCACGAGTACAGGGGCCGTTCTCTACGGTGCGAGCGCGCGCATCACCCAGGTCCACATCCCCCCATTCGCGTCCGGACGGCACGTTCACCATGGCCCTGGCCGGACGGCTTACGCAGGATCACGGTATCGCCCAACGCACGATTAACCGCCGCCTCGCTCGGTGTTCCACTTTGCTGTTGTTGTTCGGTCCGGCTGGGCCTGAACCGGTGGCGGGCGAGTGCGATCAAATCAGGTCCTCCGCGGAAGCACCACAGGGCGATGACCGGGTCGCATATGGCACATGCCAGGGACGAGTCCTGGTGGAACGGCAGGATCGGATTGCCCTTGAGATGGTGGGCGATGTCCCAGGCTGTGTGAAGCAGCCAGCCTATGCCGATGAAGTTCCAGGACTCCAGGCCGCGATAGGCAACGTAAGCCATGAGTGCGACGAACGGGAGTTCCCACACGCCGAATCCGCCTCCGCTCAGATAGGCGGCACCGGCTCCGCCCACCATGATCGCGTTGAAGTGCCGTCGGTGCGGTTCCTTGATGAGTGACATCAGCAGGCAGTAGATGATGCCGACGATCAGCGGTGAGATGAGGTTCATGAGAGGATCACTTCTTCTGTGTTGTCCCGGGCCGGGCCGAATCTGTCGAGCTGTCGCAGCGCGAGCAGCCCGCCGACGCCAGGAATGAGGGCCAGCATCTTGACGGTGGTCGGGGCCTGCCTGAGGCGCGCGGTCGCGATCACGACGAACAGGTAGGCGCAGCCGTGGGCGGGGCCCATCAAGGACGAAATGGACTCGATGTGGACGGTGAACACGTTGGCCAGCATCACGATCAGGGAGATCAACTCGACGTGAGAGGCGATACGCAGGTGGCTCGGAGGCCGGTGGTGCATGGTCACACTCCTGTGGTGGAGCCGGGACGGATGATCATCAGCACGGTGACGGTGGCCCAGAGCAGGTTGAAGATGCCGGTGACCATGGCGAGACGGCCCGGCGTCCAGGGGGTCGGTGCCGGCAACGGCGAAGCGGAACCCGCCGGCGCAGCCAGAGCGCGGTCCTGGGCGGGAAGGATCAGTAGTGCCAGCACACCTGCGGCCGCACCGGTCAGCAGTATCGAGGTGATCAGCCAGACTTCACCGAGGACACCGAGACTGCTGGCCGTTGCGAGGCCGAGGACAGGAACTGCGATGCCGACGCCAGCGTAGACCCGGCAGATGCGGTGCAGTGTCCGCAAGGTCGTCCAGGCGTCGCCGTCGCCGGAGTCGCCGAGAGCACGACGCAGCATCGCAGGAAACATGCTCGCGGCGACGGTTACCGGGCCGACGGCGACGATAGCCGCGAGGACGTGCAAGGACAGAAAGAGCTTTGTCATGCCTGGCTTTCCGGATCGGCCTGGCGCTCGCCGGTGACCCTCGAAGACGGAAGGCGGCCGGCCTTTGAGGTGCCATGGAGGGTGTCGCCGTCGACCGTCACGTCGAACGCCAGGTTCAGCCGCATGGGCTTGGTGACGGCCTGCTTCCAGGTGAGCCGATCACCATCGAGGACCACGTCGTTCAGCGGTACCGCTTCCTCTGCGCTGTGGGCGGTTCCGGTCAGGACTCCGTCGTACCGGCGCAGTTCGACCACGACCTTCATCTTGCCGATGGGGGTGGAGATGGACAGGTTCCAATTGCCTTCTACGGGCATACCGATGTTTCTTCCTGACTGTGCGTGGGGAATGGACGACGAAGAGCGGCGGCCGGGGTGATCAGAGAGTGGCGGGAGCCGGCCCCTGGGCGCGCCAGACGGTGCCGCGCCGTTCGTGGGCGAACAACTCTTCAACGGCGTGGGCGATGCGTGGACCCAGCTCGCGCTCCAGCAGGTAGAGCCCGAGGTCGAGCCCGGAGGTGACGCCCGCGCCGGTGATCAGGTCGCCGTCGTCCACGATGCGGGCACTGACCGCCTGGGCGCCGGTGGCGTCCAGCATGTCGAGGCCCATGTGGTGGGTGGTGGCGTGACGCCCCTCCAACAGACCGGCCATGGCCAGGACAAGCGAGCCGCCGCAGACAGCGGCAACCGTGATGTCTGGGTCGCCCATTGCCTGCCCGAGGAGCGTGGGGAGCTCGGTGGTCAGTGTGCGGCCCAGCAGCACCGGAATGAACTCGTCCTGCTTCCATTCGCCGGCGCCCACCACTTCTTCCGGAACCTCGCCGGGTTCGCCCACCCGCCCGGAGGCGCCGGGCACCAGGACCATGTCCGCCCGCTCCAGATCGAGGGCTCCGGTGGCGCGCAGCACCAGCCCTCCGGTGCCGCTGACCACCTCACGGGGGCCCTCCGCGGAGACCAGCTCCACGGTCAGCGCGCCGTCCGATGCCGTACCGCCGGCATACAGCACCTCATAGGGAGCTACGACATCGAGCGGGTCGAAGCCGTCGAACAGGACAATCTGGATGTGCATGGACTGGTCCTTCAGGGTTGATTCCGTCTACCGAGTCTGAAGTCAACCGTCTGTCGATCCGATCTACCAGTGGCATAAGTGCCAGTCTTCAACGAGAAATTGTCAGAAGCTCGCCGGACGGTTTTGTGCGCTTCGAAATGCGGCTTTATAGACTTCGGTCTGGATCAGCGGCGCGGCGAGAAGGTAAGTTCTCGCCATGCACACCGTTGCAGTTCTCGCGCTGGATCAGGTCATCCCGTTCGACCTATCCACGCCGATCGAGACCTTCTCGCGGGCCCGTCTGCCCGACGGGCGGCCTGGCTACCAAGTCCGAGTGTGCGCCGAGCGCGACGAGATCGACGCCGGAGCCTTCACCTTGTGTGCCCCCTGGGGCATGGAAGGTCTCCAGGACGCGGACACGATCATCGTGCCGGGAGTCGCCGACCCCACCGCCCCGCTCTCTCCCGCCGTGTGTGACGCGCTGCGGTCGGCCGCTGCCGACGGCACGCGGATCGCCTCTATTTGCTCGGGCACCTTTCCACTGGCCGCCACCGGGCTCCTCGACGGGCTGCGCGCCACGACCCACTGGCGTGCGGCCGGGCTTCTGGCGTCCATCCACCCGGACATTGATGTCGACCCGAATGTCCTCTACGTCGACAACGGCCAGTTCCTCACATCTGCCGGCGCTGCCGCGGGTTTGGATCTGTGCCTGCACATGATCCGCCGTGACTACGGCTCGGCCGTCGCCGCCGATGCCGCCCGCCTGTCGGTGATGCCACTCGAGCGGGAAGGCGGACAGGCGCAGTTCATCGTCTACGACCACGCCCCCACACCCCAGGGCTCCGAGCTGGAGGCAACGCTCGCCTGGCTGCGGGAAAACCTGGCCCGTGACCTCACCCTGGCCGATATCGCGGAGCGGGCAGGGACCAGCACCCGCACCTTGATCCGGCACTTCCGCGACCAGACCGGCACTACCCCGCTCCAGTGGCTTCACCGGGCCCGCATCCGCCAGGCACAGCACCTGCTGGAAACGACGGACTACTCCGTGGAACGCATCGGTGGCCGGGTCGGCTTCGGCTCATCCACCACCTTCCGCGATCGCTTCAAACTCATCACCGGAGTCAGTCCACAGACCTATCGACGCACATTCAGGGGAGAACCCTTGCGAGCGGTGAAGATCGGTGAGTAAGTCCCGGCGAAACCAGGGTTGACCAGAAGCCAGAAAGGTTCGGTGGGACGCGCCCTCCGCCCAGTTCAAACAGCAGACAGCTCCCCCACACCCGACGCAGGGGCCGGAGCCGAGCCGAGCCGCACGACGATCAACCAGACTGACGAACGAAGACCCGGCCCCAGTCCTTCGAGGTTGAATACGACGGTTTCGTCGGCGAGTGACTGCGGATCCACGTCATCGAGGGGCTGTAAGAACAACGGTGTAACTCTGAAAGGAGATACGCCACTATGACTGACGTGATTGAACGTGAATCGCACCGGCGAGTCCGGAGACTTACTGATTTGAGAACTCCGCAATTCGCGTAGTTCTGTGTTCACCGTAGTGGAACGCCTCGAGTTCGACCGGTGGAACATCGCCGCAGTGCTCGTAGAGTCGTCGGTGGTTGAACCAGTCCACCCACTCCAAGGTCGCGATTTCCACATGCTCGACCGTGCGCCACGGCCCGCGCGGTTTGATCAACTCGGTCTTGTAGAGCCCGTTGATTGTCTCGGCGAGAGCATTGTCGTAGCTCGACCCGGTAGACCCGATCGAGGCATCGATACCCTCCTCAATGAGCTTGTCGGTGAACGCAATTGACGTATACTGCGATCCTCGGTCGTTGTGGTGAATGAGCCCGGACAAGTCGGTAATCCCTTCTCGGCGTCGGGTCCAGATCGCGTGCTCGATCGCATCGAGCACCAACGGTGTCGTCATCGTCGTCGCGGTTCGCCACCCGAGGATTCGGCGAGAATACGCGTCGATGACGAACGCGACGTAGACCCAGCCCGACCATGTCGAAACGTATGTAAAGTCGGCTACCCACAACATGTTTGGTGCGATTGGGTTGAACTTTCGTTGCACCAGATCGTCCGCGCGATGTCCTTGTGGATCGGCGATGGTGGTGCGCTTGGCCTTGCCTCGGCGCGCCCCTTCGAGCCCGAGGACCCCCATCAACCGTTCGACCGTGCACCGCGCTACCTCGATACCCTCTCGCCTCAGCTGAAGCCACACCTTGCGGGCGCCGTAGACCGAATAATTTTCGGTGTGCACACGGCTGACCTCGGCTTTAAGCCTTTCGTCACGCACCGCCCGCCGAGACGCAGGACGCTTGCGGGCTTCGTAGTAGGTGGACGGCGCAATTGAGCAGCCGTGCTCGCTGAGCACCCTGCACATCGGCTCGACGCCGTACTCGCTCTTGTATCGGTTGATGAAGTCGATGATCACTTGTTGTTGCGGTCGAGCTCCGCTGCGAAGAAAACCGATGCCGACTTCAGGATCTCGTTGGCGCGCTTGAGTTCCCGATTCTCGGCTCGGAGCTTGCGCATCTCCGCCGCCATTTCGCTCGTCACGCCGGGCCGCTGACCGGCGTCGGTCTGCGCTCTCCGGATCCAGTTGAGCAACGTCTGCGCTGTTCCGATACCGAGTTTGTCAGCGACGGATTCGACCGCAGCCCACTCCGACGGATACTCGTGCTGGACCTCGGCGACCATCCGCACCGCCCGCTCACGCAGTTCGGGCGGGTACCTCTTGTTCGTTGCTGACGACATGACTCCATCTTTCCCAAAGGATGAAGTCCCCGGAAACTCCGGTGCGATTCACTTTCAAATTTTCCAGATCAACGGTCGGCGAGTTGAGCACGATCAAATCTGCACGTTTTCCTGGCTCAAGTGAGCCTATCTCACTGTCCAATCCGAGCAACTCGGCTGCAGAGATCGTCGCGGCATTCAGAGCATTCTCGTTGCTCATACCGTATCGGCGCATGAGGGCTAGTTCGTCAAGATTTCGCCCATGTGCGCCGACTCCTGAATCACTTCCCATTGCGATCCGGACACCGGACTCTACCGCGCGACAGAATGATTCACGGTGACTGTCAACGACTTCGGCCGCTTTTTCTGCTACGCGCTTCGATACCACCCCCTTCTCTGCAAGTTCCACAACCGAAATCGGAGCCTTCAGAGTCGGCACGAGCCAAGTGTTGTTCTCCAGCATCAGTTGGATGGCTTCGTCATCTAGATATATGCCGTGCTCAATCGATCGTATTCCTGCGCGGACGGCATTCTTGATTCCGTCGGCTCCTTGAGCGTGTGCCATCACGCTCACCTCCGCAGCGTTCGCCTCCTCGACTAGTGCTTCGAGTTCTTCCAGTCGGAAGTGCGCGTGGCGTGGATTGTCCCGGTCGGTTGCAACGCCGCCGGAGGTGGCCACCTTGATCACCTGCGCTCCCGCGCGGATCATCTCGCGAACTTTCCTCCTCACTTCGGTTGGGCCATCTGCAACCCCAGAGGGCATGCCTGGGTAGGGCATGGGGAGGATAGGTGCGGTAAATCCGGAGGCCAACCAGCAATCCGAATGTCCCCCGGTCTGGCTGATCATGTTGATGGACGTCACCAACCGCGGACCCTCGATAATGCCGTCAGCGACCGCCATACGTAAACCTTCATCGGCTCCTGCGGCATCCCGGACCGTGGTGATTCCGCAGTCCAGAGTCGCCGACAGATTGCCGATGGATTTGAAGAGTCTGTAGGTGAAGGGTTGCGACAGAGTTTCTGCCGTCGGTTCGATGGAAGTCGCGACGTGAGTGTGGGCATCAATCAACCCGGACACCGTCCAGCCATGATTGCACCAGTCGATCAAGGACCACGGGATGGAGTCCTGGACTACTTGCCGAACTCACGTACTCGCGCACCAGTGCGCCGTGCAACGTGGACGGCAACTGTTCGAAGACTTCCGCGTGCTCGCGCACGAGCCGGAAGAACGGCGACCCCCACGGCGCCAGCGCAACGACGTCGACCAGAGCGAGCGCGCGATAGCGGGCTCCGTGGATAAGGTGGGCGCGCAACGCAACGGCACCGCCGAAATCGTGGCAGATCACCATGGGCTCCGAGAGTGCCCAGTGCGCGAGTAGTTCGGTGAAGACCCGGCTCTGCGCAGCCAGGGATACGTCCTGGCCCGAATGCTCTCCGACAATCCGTAGCCCGGCATGTCCCATACAAAGAGCTGATGTCGCCGCGCGAGCGCACGTGCCACGCCGCGCCAGACGTACGACGAAAACGGGGTGCCGTGAAGTAGCACGACAGGGTCCCGTCCGGGCGGACCGAAACTTCCCCAACGAACTTCTCCACACGTGCTTCGGAACGTCTCGGCGAGCAACCAATCACTCATACGCGGTTCCTTTCGTTCGCGGCTAACCCCTGTGAGGAACCGTTCGTACTCAAGCGAACGTCACACAGTGCTTATCCGCACGTTCAACCATTGTCGATCGTCATACGCATACTGCAGGAACAGGTTTCGAGGTTCACAAATGTCGGCGGTGTTGTCGATTCTCGGCGGCATCGAGTGCGGGAGCGAGTGCTGCGAGTGCAGTGCGGAGCAGATCCGGTAACGCGCCGGATGGCACGACGAGTCCGCTGTTTACGTGGGCCGGTTGAAGCCATCGTTCGAGGGTGACTCGAACCGCGGCGGTCACGCTGGCCGCGAGCACATGGGCGATGTGTGTGTCGGTGTCACCGAGGCGAACGGCGATCGCGTCGGCGAGGGGATCTTCCATCGCGGTGGTGGTATGGACGAATGCGTTCCGCAGCGCGAAGTGGCTAGCAATCAACAGCAGCGCGTCGCGATCGGATTCGTCTTGAGCGGTGTACTGATCCACGATCGCGTCGATGACGGCATCGGCGAGGCGGACGGCGGGCCGGGCTGCCACTGCCGCCGCGACCCGCGTTTCCCGTTCCGTGGTGATGGCTGCGACGATCGCCTGTTCTCGATTGGAGAAGTAGTTGTTGTAGGTCCTGGGAGAGACGCCGGCGGCTTCGGCGATGTCGTCGACGCGCACGTTGTTCGGCCCGCGTTCGAGCGCCAGCCGAAGGGCCGCCTCGCACAGCGCCTGCCGAGTCGCCTGCTTCTTCTGCTCACGCAATCCGGTCCGTCGTGTCGTCACCGTCTCAGCATCCCACCAACATTACGCGCACGCAACATTGCGCACCCGCAACATTGCGCACCCGCAAGTTTGCGTGACCGCACTTTTTTCTTCTAGTCTGGCGCCCTCATCCCCGATCGACAGGAACCAGGCTATGAGAGGCAAAGGCATCAGCTACGACACCGGCTTTGTCAACGGCGGCACGATCTCCCGCGCACGCTTCGACCTCGGCGAAATCGAGCGCGAGCTGCGTATCATCCGAGACGACCTGCACTGCAACGCAGTCCGCGTCATCGGCGGAGATCCCGAGCGGCTGGAACTGGCCGCGAACTACGCCGCCGACTTCGGCCTGGAGGTCTGGTTCTCGCCCTACCCGCTCGAGCTGACTACCGAGGAGATGCTGTCACTGTTCGCCGACTGCGCCGAGCGTGCAGAGCGGCTGCGGAAACAAGGTGCGGAGGTCGTATTCGTTACCGGCGCCGAGTTGAGCCTGATGAACAAGGGATTCATGCCGGGTGACACACAGCAGGACCGGGTCGAGTTGCTGATCCGACGCGATGGCATGGCCGAGCGAATCGGTGAACTCAGCGCACGGGTCAACGACTTCCTCTCCGACGCTGTAGGACTCGTCCGCGAACGATTCGGCGGCAAGGTTACCTACGCCTCCATCCCGCTCGAGCGCATCGACTGGGCCCCCTTCGACATCCTGAGCGTGGACCTCTACCGGTCGGCCGAGGTCGCCGACCAATTCGCCGCCGGTGTCGGCACCCTCGTCGCGCAGGGAAAGCCTGTAGCAATCACCGAATTCGGCACCGCTGCCTACCGTGACGCAGGCGAGCGGGGCGGCCGCTTTCTGGAAGTCGTCGAGTACAGTCAAGACACCGGTGTGCCAGTCCGGTTGAACGGCGAGTATGTTCGCGACGAGCCTGGACAGGCCGCATACCTACGCGAGCTGCTGGAGATCTTTGACGCCGCGAGCGTCGACAGGGCCTTCGTATTCCTCTTCGCGCTCGACAACTTCTCGCACCACCCCGACGGCGACCCCCGCGAGGATCTCGACCTGGCCAGCCCGGGCATCGTCAAAGTTCTCGGCAACCGTCACGGAGACACCTACCCCACCCTGCCCTGGGAACCCAAGGCGGCCTTCACCACTCTCGCCGAGTACTACCGCAGCTGACCACCGCACACGGTATCTGCTATCAGTCGGCTGCTGTGCCGTCGACTCCAGCGTGGGCGGTACAGATCCGCCGATCACTACTCGACGCTGTGCTGTCCGAGGTGTTCGCCGACCTTCCAGTCTTCCAGATCGATCGGACCCGGCTGCTACCTGGTCGATCCGCACCTTTCCCGTCCCGATGAAGGAGAAATTACTCGTGACCGTCGATGTTGTGATCAATGGAGCCGGCCCGAACGGGCTGATGCTGGCCTGCGAGCTGAGCCTGGCCGGGATCCGGCCGATCGTGCTGGAGCGGCTGCCCGAACCGAGCGAGGAACCGAAAGCCAACGGGCTGCTCGGCCAGGTCGTGCAACTGATCGACCGGCGGGGCCTGTACGAGAGACTCAGCGGCAGCCCGACGCCGCCGCAACCGAACTCCACCTACTTCATGTTCGCCGCGATGGCCCTGGACCTGAGCCTGCTCGACGACAGCCCTGTCTTCGGGCTGGCGGCGCCGCAGCACCACATCACGCAGGTCCTGGAAAAGCGCGCTGCCGAACTCGGCGCCACGATCCGCCGCGGACACGAGGTCGTCGGACTGGCGCAAGACGACGACATGGTCACCGTGGACGTCGCAGGCCCGGAGGGAACCTACCGCCTGCGGGCCCGTTACCTCGTCGGCGCGGACGGGGCGCACAGTGTCACCCGCACGCTGTCCGGCATCGGATTCCCCGGCGTCACCTATGACCGTGCGACAAGCCGGGCGGCGCACGCCACCGTCCCGTCCGACTGGGTGGACGCCGCAACCGGTGCGCTGACCGTGCCCGGCTACGGGACCGTCCAACCCTTCCTGCCACTGCGCACCGAGCACGGGGGTTTCTCCTACGCGCCGTTCCCCGGTCATCCGCCGCTCATCAGCACCACAGAGTGGGACCAGCCCGAAACCGACGCTCCCATGAGCCTCGACGAGCTTCGGGCCAGTGTCCACCGCGTACTCACCGCCGACCTGCCACTCGATCCACCCTCCGGCCAGGGACCGCACGTGCTGCGCCGACTCAGCGGTGGCAACACCCGAATCGCCGACCGCTTCCGAGACCGACGCGTATTCCTGATCGGCGACGCCGCCCACATCTACACCGCAGGAGGCGGCCCCGGGCTCAATCTCGGACTGCAGGACGCGGCCAACCTCGGCTGGAAACTCGCCGCCGACATCCGCGGCAGCGCCCCGACCGACCTACTGGACAGCTACGAGACCGAACGCCGGCAAGCCGCCTCCCGCATGGTCACCTACGCCCAAGCGCAATCCGCGCTGATCGCCCCGGGCAGCGACGTCACCGCCCTACGCGAACTGTTCACCGAACTACTGAGCGACCACGACACCGTGCAGCGTCTCGCCGCCCTCACCGCAGGCGCCGACATCCGCTATGACATGGGCGGACCCGATACCCACCCGCTCATCGGCCAGTTCGCGCCGGACATGGAATTGACCACCCCGAACGGGACCGTCCGACTGGCCGAACTGACCAGGACCGCACGTCCACTGCTGCTCGACCTGACCGAGAACCCGGGGTTGACGGAAACGCTGCCCGAGTGGCACGACCAACTCGACATCGTCACCGCACGCCCTCAACCCGGATCGCCCACCGCACTGCTCCTACGCCCGGACTGCTACGTCGCATGGGCAACCGCGTCACCCTCCCCGGACGGCGCGGACCGACAGGCCCTCCACAACGCACTACAGCGCTGTTTCCGCCCCACGAACCCGCCCACACCTGACCATTGACGGCGAAATAGTGGCGCCGTCGAGTTCCAGGAAATCCCTGGCCAACGCCGCGACCTCAGGTGAGTCCGGACTTCCTTGCTGTCTTGGCGAGCGCGGAGGTCACGTTCACGATCAGCCAAATCCAACCCATCCTCACCACGGGGTCCGGCGAAGGCATCCGCAAAGTCCTCACCCGCCTCGTCGCGCAGGGTGCCCAGTTCCGCGATCAGGTAGGCAGGACCAACACCTACCGCCTCAACACAGAACATCGCGCGGCCGAGCCCATTACAGGTGCATTCACAGCTGACCTCCACCTTCCTCAAGCGCCTCGAAAAGCACCTGAACGGGTGGCACACGACGCTCCGATTCGCCGCAGCATTCAGATCGGCAGCAACCGGGCACATGAAACTCGACAGCGACATCGACCTGTTCCTGGTGCGCGCCGCTGACTCCGGCCACGACGTTGACGATCAGTGGAAGGAACAGGTAACCGAACTCGCCCGACCGGTCACCGAATGGACCTGCAACGATGGCCGCATCGTCGAGTACGCCGAGGACGAGTTCCGGGCCGCGGCCTCCGCCAGCGAACCCCTGCTCCGAGACGTGGCGAAGCAAGCCCTGACCGCAGCCGGGACACGGAGCTGGCTCAACGCACAACTGCGCCCCGCCGCGAAGAGGCCCTGATGGCAGGACAACGCGACTACGACTCCGCGGTCACCGCAGGACGCATGTCCAGCGAACGAATTCTTCGACACCGCCGACCACCGCGGAAAGGCGATGCCCAACGCCGCCGACCACTTGTACGTCGACGCAGGTATCGCCGCCTCGGACGCACTCTGCTGCCTGCGCCTCGGCGTGCACTCGAACACCGGCAACCACAGCGAGGCCATTGCCCTACTCAAACGCGCGGACCGTGGATCCGAACGGCACCTGAACACACTGCTGAACTTGAAGAACAAAGCTGCCTATACACACCAGGACCTGACCTCAGCGGAGTTGAAGAAGATGAACTGCGCGGCGGAACACCTGGTCGAAGCAACCAAGCAGGCAGGGGTGGTTCGGGGATAGTCCCCCGACTCCCCGGATCCAGCGCGCTTGCCGTTGCGCACGTGCAACGGCAAGTCTCGCCGGACCGACTCCCAGCCCAACCACCTCGCGGAACTCAACCTGCACTACCGACGAGAATGGGGCCTATCAACACGCCGCCGGCGGTGCTGATGGATTCGCTACGACCCGCACTCGAATTGACACCCCGCGTACATCTTCGAAAACCCCGCCCACGGGCAAGTGATTCACGTGAAGGTGATTGTTCTACGATTTCCACGCTTGATCGAAGAACATCATTCCGTCGAGGCTGAGCGACACACCGTGGACGTTCTTTGCCCAAACATTCAGTGCGGGATTCGCACCCCAGATCAAGAGCGGCGACGTTTCGTAGAGGCGCGCCGAGATATCGGCGAGTGCAGACCGTTTCTCTTCGTCCGTCACCGACACACCCAACTTGTCGAGCAATTCGTCGGTCGTTGCATCGCTGTAACCTGTCGCATTGTTGCGACCGCCAGTCTTCAACGTCGTGTACAGCCGTTCGTACGGATCCGCTTCCGAGACTCCGACCGACGCCGCGCCGATATCGTAATCGTGATCGGCGTACATCTTTTTCACCAGGTCAGTGGGAGCGTTGACATAGTCGATCGACGTCTCGAACCCTACAGAGTTGAGCATCGCCTGCACTCCGAGCGCAGTTGCCTGAGCCGTGGGATCCTGCATCGCCAAGTAGGAGATTTTTCCATCGTAGCCGTCAGCCTTCGCCTGCTCGAGCAATTCGCGGGCCTTGGTCGGGTCGGTTCCTATTGTGGGTACGTCATTGTGCCAACGTGAGGTTTCCTGGAAAATTTCTTGTCCCGGAAATCCCTTTCCGTCGTTTACCCGGGTGTCGAGCACCGCCGGATCGATGGCCAACGCCATTGCTTGACGCACACGCACGTCTGATCCGGGTCGGCCTGGCGCGGTATTGACGTTCGCCACCGATCCGAGAGAGAGAAGATCGACGTAGCCTGGGTATCCATTCGAGACCAAATCCATAGCGGGAACGAGGTTTCGGATGTACGCACTGTCGATGCTGCCGGATTTCAGTGACTCGGCAGTAGTTTGTCCACCGACAATGCTGATCATTCGGAGCTTGTCCACATTGGGTTTGCCACCATAGTAGTCGGCACGCGCGCCGAGTATCAGTTCTTCGTTGGGCGCGAACTTTTCGACGGTAAAGGCTCCGGCACCGACTGGCGCAAATTGCTCGCCCTGAGCGCTGGGCGCCACAATCATGCCCGGGCCTGTCGCGAGCATCGATCGAATACCTGTCCACGGTTCGGCAAGGTTGAATGTCACCGTCGATGCGTCTGGTGTTTCCATCGAGCGAATCTTGGCCGCCCACAGACTCGATTGCGGCGCTTTGTTTGCAACGTATCGGTCTATACTTGAGCGCACTGCCTGCGCATCGAGTTCCTGACCGTCGCTGAACTGCACGTTGTCGCGAAGCGTCAGAGTCCATACGGTGTTGTCGGTGTTCGCTGTCAGTGACTGCGCCAATTTCGGTGCGAATTCCTTTGCCACCGGGTCGTATCGCATCAGCGTGTCGTAGATCGCGGCCAACTCGGTACCACCGGAAGCGCCGGCAATTTGTGCCTTGGCGGGGTCAAGTGTCGTTACTGCGGAGTATCCACTGTAGGTCAGTGTTCCCCCGGAGACCGGCGTGGTCGTCTCGGTTGTCGCATTGACAATTCCCGTGTCCAACGACGATGTCCCGTCGCCCGTCGTGGCGCTTTCGCCGGCACATCCTGCAGCAATCAAGCTGATCACGCTCAAGAATGCGACCGCAGCGAGTCGTCTCATACGATCAGTACGCATCGGAGAACTCCTCGGATACGACAGCTTCCGGATCGAAGTAGGGACGATCGCCGTCGATTTCGATACGTCTGATCGAGCGGTATTGCGGGAAATGATCTGCGGCACTTCGGTGCATCGTCGAACGCTCGTCCCAGATCGCCACATCGCCTCGAGCCCAACGCCAGCGGCATTGGAAGCGCTCATCGGTCACATAGTTCTTCAGAAACCCGAGCAAGGCATCACTCTCGTCCCGGCGCATGCCGACGATTCTGTGCATCGACGGCCCACCGATGAACAGAATCCGTCGCCCGGTCTCGGGGTGGGTACGAACAATCGGATGAACCACGATACGCGGGTAGGCCGCACGCAGACGATCTGCCAATTCTTGCGCTTGGGAACTGTTTTCGCCGCGTTCGAGAATCGATTCCACAAAACTGTCCGTGGTGTGCTCGACCTCGAGCCCGGCAAGGAATTCTTGCATGAGCGGGGACAAGGCGTCATACGCCGTCGTCATCGAAGCCCACAACGTGTCACCGCCACGTGTGGGCACGACCTCTGCGCACAGCAGGGCGTAGCGAGGCGGCGTCGAAATCCAGGTGACGTCGGTGTGCCACATCTCCGCTGTCGGCGGACTGTCGGGGCCATCCGCGATCACCTGCATACTCGGGGTCGTCGTCCCCTTCAGTTTGGCGAGCGGAAAGGTGCTCGGAGTACCGAATCGTGCTGCGACGTACAGATGTTCGTCTGCGCTCAGATGCGACTCACGCAAGAATACAACCTGATACTCGTGCAGGACCGCGCGAACGCGCTCGAGGACTTCGTCGGTGCATGTCCGCAAGTCGACACCTCGCACCTCCGCCCCGATCGACCCTGACACCGACACAACCTCGAAAGTCATAGTTTCTCCAGTCCTCACAATTAATCCGATGGGATTAAATAACGCTGCCTGGCGCCTCCTTGTCAAGAGTGGCGCAGGAAATTTCGGCGAACACTCAGAGGAACCACAGGCAGCCGATTCCCTACCCAACATCCTGAAGACCTCACCGAAAACGGTGGCATACCCAGCTCACGACCAGTTCCCCCGGCGTCGATGGAGCGGCGAAAAAGTTGCTTTCGGATCGCCAAGCTGCATCATCGAGCAGAATCCCGCTGATCGAGACAGCCCAGCGGTATAGAGCGTGCGGATTAACCGGTGCGCCGGCCAGCGTGCCACTGTCGCTAAGATGCAGTCATGGGACGCGATGCCAACGCCACGAGAGAACGCCTCATCGACGCAGCCGAGGCAATCTTCGCCAGGAACGGCATCGAACATGCCAACCTGCGGGAAATCAACCGCGGCGCAGGGCAATCCAACAATTCCGCACTTCACTATCATTTCGGCAACCGTGAAGATCTACTCCAAGCGGTGTTGAATCGCCATCGAATTGAAATCGACAGGGATCGACGCGAACTCATCAAAAATCTGAGTGGCACGGTTCGGAGCGTCTGCGACCTCCTCGTACCAGCGGTGTGGCCGCTCGGATACCGACTCGAGAGTGAAAGCGGACGCAACTACCTACAAATCATGGTCCACCTACGACGCCGAAGTGGGATGCGAAGCCACCGCACCATGAATCCCGAGAGCTCGACAGACCTGCAATGGGTTTACCGAGAACTAGACCGACGACTAATACACCTGCCGCAACCGCTACGCACCGAACGGTTAGCCGTGTGGATCGACATGTCCGTCGCAGCAATGGCGAGCCGAGCCGAGGAAACTCGACAAGGCACGCCGTCCGAACTCGACAACAATGCATTTCTCATCAACCTCATCGACATGGGCGCCGCCGCGCTCGGCGCGCCGAGCAGACTGCACACATCACAGCTCGCCGACCCGCACTGAACCGGCAGACCTCGGAAAACTGCCCAACAAAAGGCAATCCACCGCATCGGCCCCTCTCTGCCGCCTTCAGCGACAAAAGACCCTTCGATTGCGCAAACAACAGCTGAGCGGAGCAACATCCTCGAATCGAAACCCCGGACGGAGGAAGTTTTCGTCAAGCTTCGTCGAGTCTGAGCACACACCATTATCGACACCCACGGTCTACTCCCCCGGGACGCAGCCCTCAGCAGTCACCGTCGGCTGCCGCACGCAGAGCCGCGATGATCGCTGCCTGCTCCTGCGGTGTGGCGTTCTTCCAGGACCTGACGGCAGTTCGTGAGCGACGGTCGAAACCTAGTCCATTCGCGACGGACGGAAACCAGACCACGCCGATGTATTCATTGTGCCGCGTTATCCGCTCTCACGGACGGCAACGTATCGATCCCGGTCTTTCTGAGTCGGTCACTCGCCCCTTTCAACGTCAAAACCTCTTCCGTGATGGACAATTCGGTCGATCATCGCGGCAACGGCCGCCTGATCGCCGAACACGTCACCCGACCGACCGAACGGCAAATGCGATGTCAAAATAAGTGAGGCATGCACGTAACGAGACGACACCAACTGGAAAAACAAGTTCGCCGCGTCCTGTTCGAACGGGATATAGCCGACTTCGTCGACCATGATCAACCCGATCTGTCGTAGTCGCGCCAACTCTGCAGGTAGCTTTCCTTTGGCGTGCGCGGCCTTGAGTCTGACCACCCAATCGACGGCGGTAGCGAATGCAACCCGATGTCCGGACTGGGCCGCTTGATTCCCGGCCCGATCGCCAGATGCGTTTTGCCGGTGCCCGGCGGCCCCAGAAGCACCACATTGCGTGCCTGCGTCAAGAAGACTCCAGTTCCCAGATATGCCACCATTTCTCGACTGAGTGACGGTTGAT
>Ga0154000_1000118_pt1 | contig 23063 bp, 24 predicted proteins | sample TSNC084MetaG_FD_104674 | JGI IMG/M metagenome (GOLD analysis project Ga0154000, IMG submission 104674) | Attine ant fungus gardens microbial communities from North Carolina, USA - TSNC084 MetaG | ecosystem: Host-associated > Fungi > Mycelium > Unclassified | place: USA: North Carolina, Lumber... | reverse complement strand
CGCTATGAAAACGCGATAGGTTCCCCTCCGCTTAAAGTGCTTTTATGGTATGCAGATTATTTCGATGTTTCGATGGATTATATCTTTGGCCGGACAGACAAGCCACAAGGTAAATTGTACGAGTACCGCCCGAAAATTGGAGAAACCAACGAGGAATTACATCAGTTCATTGAGATGTGTTTCGACCCCAATTCGCCTATGAATGACCGGCTGAAACAGACGTTGATTGAAATGCTTGGGGAGGCGAGGAAATGAATATCGTGATATACGCTCGTTACTCAAGCCACTCCCAAACCGAACAGTCAATTGAGGGGCAGCTTCAAACCTGTTATGAATATGCGAGAGCCAACGGTCATATTGTTGTCGGCGAATACATTGACCGCGCCCAAAGTGGCACCACGGACAGCCGTGTTGAGTTTCAACGTATGATAGCTGACAGCGACATCAACAAAGCGAAGTTAAAAAAGAATGGGGTTCGGGTTATCTCCGCAAGGGAGAATATCAGTGAGGACGCTTCCGGCATTTTAGTTGAGGGCGTATTGGAGAGTATGGCAGAATATTATTCGGCAGAGCTTTCACAGAAGATACGCCGTGGGATGAACATCAATGCGGAAAAATGTTTGAGTAACGGCAGCAATCCCGGCCTCGGTTATTATGTGGATGAAGAACGACAGTTCCATGTTGACCCGGAAGGGGCTTCGGTTGTCCGTGAGATTTTCAAGATGTACGCCAGCGGCAAAACCGTTGCAGAAATTGTGAAGCCCCTGCGCGAACGCGAGGCCAGGAAGAATATCTGCTAACCACCAAACTTTTCTGCGGTGTATGCTGTAAAGGGTAGTAATGATACTGCCACTAAAACAGCATGGCGACCGGCTCATTTGCAGGGTTTGGCGGCCTCGCGGCAAGGGGTGATATATATGTGATTGAATGGGCAGGCATTTTGCCGCCCATTTTTTGCAGGCATAAAAGGACTGGCAGCGGCGTCCACTCGACAAAGTAAGACCGCCACTGCCACCCGCAACACCCGAAGGCGGTGCAGGGACAGTATACCATAAAATCCCCCGTCCTTCAATGTGTTGCGCGGTAACGACGAAAGGACGGTTTGCATATGGCGAGTATTTTAGAGGAATTTGCATACGGTAACATATCGCCGGAAGCGCAGTTTTTCAAACGTGATTCCGAGTTTGGCAGGGCTATGGAACTCGTATCGCGCAACGAACAGAAATTGCTTGACCGGCTGGGAGCCGATGACAAAGAGTTATTTCAGAAGTACATCGATGCGCAGGGCGAAGTCAACCGGCTTACTGCCGTCAAGAACCTCATTTATGGCTACAAGCTGGGCCTGATTATGACGGCGGAAGCGTTTACAGGAATGGGCAACCTGATTGTCGGCGGGGAGGAGGGTTGAGCCATGCAGGACTACATCAAGGACGCATTTGAACGGATGAACCTGCAACAGACCATCAGCTTCCTGCTGTACGGTTCCGATGACTACGCGGAGGAAACACAGCCCTATGAGGAAACTCTGAAACAGAGCAGCGACCCCATCTACCGACGGCTGGAAAGCATCTACCCGGACGGCATCGAACTGGACAAAGCCGCCGCTGATCTCTCCATTGCCCTGACCGCCTACCAGCATGTCTACATGGAACTTGGCATGAAGGCCGGGGCGCGGCTGGTTCACCAGTTGTTATGTACGGATGACCGACCGCCGCTCCGTTTAGTCAGGAAGGAATAACAGAATACAGGCATAAAAAGAGGATCGCCACGCGGCAATCCTCTTTCTGCGTCTAAAGGGTGTCTCCGTTTAAGACCTCATTTGTCGAAGCCAGTGGGAATCCGTTTCCATCCCTAAAGTACCATTTCGGTACTTTAAGAAGTCCATGACGTCCCGAAACAGGGTGCCACATTTCGGTACTCCGTGAAACGGGGAGTACCGGCAGGGTGCCTCCTTTGGACGGTACTCCCTGAAACGGGGCACACCCGAAACAGTGACTTTTGGGGATGCTTCCGCGCCTACTTCTTCCCCCTGCTCTTGTAAACATTGTACTGGTTTTTGCAGCGGGGAGAACAAAACGCGGCGTTGGGATGCCCCGCCATGAACACCTTTTGACAATGTTTGCAGCAGCGGAGCGGTTTTGCGTCGTCCGTCAGCATAAAGCTGAACATCATCTGGACGCCGAGCAGCAGCGAATGAAAGTCCCATACGATTGTGGGCTTGTCCAGCAGGGCGATATGATAAGTCGGCGCGATGCCGCCAAAAGCCGCCATTCCCTGCCGGTACAGATCGCGGGTCGTTTCATCGTTTTTATCATAGTCCTCATAGTAGAGGAAACTGGATACAAAGTTAAAGGCCAAATCCTTAAACTGCGTTGTCAGCCAGTCATACCGTTCAGCGTATTCCCGTTGAAAGCTCATATTAAGAGCCAGAGGGCCGTTGCCGAAAGTCATGGCGAGGGCAAGCATTTCCCTGTCGCCGCTCAAATTCCAACGGACTTCACCCTTTGTTTTCGTAAAATCCGGCTTCTCAAACGGAAAGAACAACGTGGCGTAGTCGTCAGTAGGCATGGATTCTTCTTTGATAAAGTGGTTTCTCGGCAGATAGGCCGCGTCATAGTCCATAAAATGCGGCGTTGTCGGCAGGGCGGTCATAAAACCGAGCAATCCGTATTTAGAAACGAAATCCATCACCGCGGCCCTGACCTTATCAGCTCCGGCGCGATTCATCTGGAGCATACCCACATTGAGCGCGTCAAGCACCATAGCGTCAGCGTCTTTCAGAGGGTCATATACAACAGGCTTCGCTTTCGGCGCAGGCGTGATGTATTCTTTGCCGTCTTTCGCTTTTCTAAATTCGTATTCATTAAACTTTGCCCAATGGGAACTCGTCTTTAGAAAGAGGTTATTCATGTCGGCCTCCGAAATGTAATCTAATATCTCATATGTAATACAACAATCATATCATCCACTCTTGTCGCTGTCAAGGGCGGTTTTTTGCTTTTCATCGCACCATTTGAGAAAATCCCGTTTTGCAAGGGTCATTTTCAGAAATCCGGCGTCTATCTGTTCCCGAATGAGTGGGGCCAATTTGTCCCGCACGGAATCGAGCGCGGCGGCAAGCAGCTTGCGGACGGCACGGTCTGTCTTATCCTGATAACAGGCGATCTGTGCCGCTGTGCAGAGCCGTACCGCGCTGAAAAACAGGACTTCCTTTTGTTTGTCGGTAAGGCTTTTCACAAGGGCGGCTATGTCGGGGTCTTCAACAAGCTGCCACATCTCAAAGGCGTTATCAAATATCATGGATAGGAAATCGCCTTTAACTGCTTCCCGCCAAGCCGGGTGGGAAACAGGCACAGGAAAGACCATACCGTCGGTATAACCGACTTCAAGCGTCTTTTCATCCCGCTGCATTTCATGATACCGTTCCTTGCGTTCCCGGTTTTCGTCCAGATGATCCCATTGAGCGACAACGGCCTTGAAATCTTCCGCTGTCCGCGCGGCGTCCTCCATACGGGCGAGGGCCGCGCGTTTTGCGTCCCGCACTAATTGTTCGCGCCTCAAACCCTCACCTCACTTTTAAATATTAAAAAAAGTTTTCCGAAAAGGTTCCGTTTTACCCCTGTCCTTTCTCCCATTAGTGAGGGAGTAATTTGTTGATGGCCACAACTGATTACTTTCATCACTTATGAAAGCGGAAAAGGAGCAGACCATGCAAATACTGAAACCACAGACTGGTTACACAGACAGGAACAATCCGGCAAATCAATTTTACCATGAGGGAGAGAGCCAGTCAATGCAGACGATCACAATTAAAACGGAGCAGCCGCGTGAACCAGGAACATTCACGAAGCGGATTGGCTCCACCACCTACCGGGTGGGTGTTCATTTCAGCCAAACGAGCAGGGAAACGATGGGCGACAAAATCCTGCGTCTTATCAAAAATGAAGCGCATGGAAAGGCGGCGGGAGAGTGAGGATATTTGCAAAGCGGCGGTTTACTTCCCCGCCCGTTTGTGGTATAGTGATGATACTGCAAATGAGCCGGTTGCCTGAGAGGAGTACCCAATGAACAGGCAGCGGGACACGAAAATGACCGCACTCTATTCCCGATTGAGCCGCGACGATGAACTCGCCGGGGAGAGCGGAAGCATCTTAAATCAAAAAGCCATGTTGGAAAGTTACGCCGCGCAGAACGGCTTTTCCAACGTGGCACATTTTTCTGATGACGGTTTTTCCGGCAAGGATTTTGACAGGCCGGACTGGAAACGGCTGATCGCTGAAATAGAAGCCGGGAATGTCGGCGCGGTCATAACGAAAGACATGAGCCGCGTCGGGCGCGACTATCTTCAGACAGGATACTATACCGAGGTTTTCTTCCGGGAGAAGGGCGTCCGCTTCATCGCCATATCCAACAACATCGACAGCCAGAACAGCGAGAGCGGGGAGTTTGCCCCGTTCCTCAACATCATGTCGGAGTGGTATCTGAGGGACACCAGCCGTAAAATCAAGGCAAGCAAAAAAACGCAGGGCATGAGCGGAAAACGGCTGACAACCAAGCCCATCTATGGATATATGCTTGACCCAAACGACAAATCCAAGTGGATTATCGACCCCGAAGCATCCGAAGTTGTGCGCCGTATTTTCACTCTCGCGATTGAGGGTAAAGGTACAATGCAGATAGCGAGAATCCTCGCGGAAGATAAAGTAGAGCGTCCAACCTACTATCAATACACGCGGGGCATCGTAAACGCCGCTAACTACGACCATTCCGACCCTTACAAATGGAACAGCGGCACCATAGCGTTTATACTTGCAAAGCCGGAATACATGGGGCACACGGTTAACTTCCGCACATACAAAGATTCCTACAAGGACAAAAATCAAAAGTTTCATTCCAAAGAGGATTGGGTAGTCTTTGAAAACACCCATCCGGAAATCATAGACCGCGAAACGTGGGAAACGGCGCAGCGACGCCGGAAAACCGTGCGGCGAACCGACCACGGCGAAGCGAATCCATTGACGGGGCTTCTGTTCTGCGCGGACTGCGGCGCGAAGATGTATAACCACCGCGAGCCGAACCGGAAGTCATATTTGTGTAAGATCACCGGCAAAATCCGTACCCGCACCCCGATGGACGTATACAACTGCTCCACCTACTCGCTGACAGGCCGCTTCAATAACGCCAAATGCACACAGCATCATATCAGCACTAAGGTGTTGCGGCAGCTTGCCCTTGACGCAATACGAGCCGTAAGCCAATACGCAAAATCCAACGAAACTGAATTTATCAATCAGGTACGCGAGGCTTCGGCAATACGGCAAACAGAAGCGGCGAAATCGCATAAAAAACGCATCGCAAAAGGGCAAAAGCGGATTGCCGAACTGAATACCCTGATTCGCAGGATTTACGAAGATAACGTAAATGGAAAGCTGACCGATAAACGGTTTGAAATGCTGTCCGCTGAATACGAGCGGGAGCAAGCGGAATTGGAAAAATCCGTAGTAGAATTACAAGCCGAACTGGACAGCTTCAACGCCGACAGCGCGAGGGCAGACCAATTCATCAGCCTGGTTCGGAAATATACCGATTTTACCGAGTTGACGCCGACCATGCTTGCCGAGTTTATCGAGAAGATCATCGTACACGAAGCGGACAGATCAAGCGGCGAACGGGAACAGGCTGTAGATATTTACCTGAACTTTATCGGCAAGTTTGACGTGCCGATGCCGGAACCCACGCCGGATGAAATCGAAGCCGAGGAAAAGGCGCGATTGCAACGGGCGAAACGCCGCGAAAACCAACGCCGATATGTTGAACGGCAAAAACAAAAACAGCAACAGCAGGAACCCAAAACAGCATAATCATCAACCGCATATGGCGGCTTACTCCAACGGGTAGGCCGCCTTTTTGCGTTCAAAAACGAAAGGGGAAATGAAAAATGGCAAAAACCACAGCGGAAAAAATCATGGAAATTGAAAAGGAGATCGAACAGCGCACAAACCGCAAAAAGCAACTTCTTCAACAGCAAAAAACGGAGGAACGCAAGGCCAGAACGCACCGCCTGTGCAAGCGCGGCGGGATGTGGGAAAGTATGCTGCCCGACACGGTAAACCTCACGGACGGACAATTCAAAATCTTCCTCGAAAAAACCGTCATGACCGAATACGCCCGCCGAATCCTCGCCGGCCTCGCGGCACAGAACGGCGAATCCCCCGCCGAAACACAGGGCAGCACGGTCAGACAGGGCAATGAAACAGTCGCGCCCAAACCCGCAGGAGCGGCGCAAAACAGCGGCATAAACGAGAGCGGGAACGAGGGCAACGGCGCTGGGGAAAGGGGATGATGCCCTTTCCCTTGCTTCGGCAAGGGCGCACTTATACACCCTTGCGGGTGTCGTGCGCCCTGCCGGGGGCGTTTTGAACCTATCGGTTCAAAATTGGGGACACTGCGCTCCCCAATCCCCTCGCTTAATGGGGCGGCAAGCCGTATCTCAAATTTGGGATATGGCCTGCCGCCTTTTTCATTTTAGGAACAGCACCGAAAGGAGGACGGGTATTTGGCGATTTACCGTTTGAGCATTAAAATTATCAGCCGCGGCAAAGGCAAATCGGCAGTCGCGGCGGCAGCTTATCGGAGCGGCGAGAAAATTACAAGCGAGTATGACGGTCTTACCCATGATTATACACGAAAAGGCGGTATTGTCCACACGGAAATCCTATTGCCCGAACACGCGCCGAAAGAGTATGCCGACCGCTCAATTTTATGGAACGCCGTGGAGCGAATCGAGAAAAACATAAATTCACAGCTATCGCGGGAGATAGAGCTTGCCCTGCCGGTTGAATTATCGGCGGGGCAAAATATTTCCCTTGTCCGTGAATATGTAAAAAGGCATTTTGTTGAAAAGGGTATGTGCGCGGATATTTGTGTTCACGATAAAAACGATGGGAACCCTCACGCTCATATCATGCTGACCATGCGTCCATTGGAGCAGGATGGTTCATGGGCAGCGAAATCAAAAAAGGAATATATCCTTGATGAGAACGGCGAACGCATCCGTCTGAAAAGCGGCGCGTTTAAAACCCGAAAGATAAATACCGTTGATTGGAACGATCAGACCAAAGCCGAGGAATGGCGCGGCGGCTGGGCGGAAATCGTTAACCGTTTTTTGGAGCAGAACAATATAGCCGAGCGCATCGACCACCGTTCCTACGAGCGTCAGGGTATTGAGCAAATCCCTACCGTCCATATGGGCGTGGCGGCTTCTCAAATGGAGCGCCGGGGCATTGCCACCGAACGCGGTAACATCAACCGACAAATTAAAATCGGCAACAGGGAATTACGTCAGCTTCGGGCACGGATTAACAAGCTGAAAAAATGGCTGGATGAAGAAGCGGAATCCTCAGAGCCGAACCTGCAAGATGTTATTTCTGAAATTCTGAACGGGCGCGAGGGCAAAACCCATTGGCAGAAAACCGCCGACCTCAAAACGGCAGCGAAGGTATTAATTTTCCTGCAAACGAACGGCATAACCGAGTTGCCGCAGTTGCAGGAAAAGGTCACGGATATTCGCGGGCTATTCGATGATGTGAGGGCAAAACTCAACAAATCGGAACGGAGGTTGACGGTTCTGCGCGAACATATCAAGCAGGCCGAAATTTATCGGGAGCATGAGGCGGTTTATACGCAGTACCAACAGCAGAAACCGAAAAATCGGGAGGCGTTTTATGAGTGCCACCGCAGAGAGATTATCCTTTTTGAAGCGGCGAAAAAATATCTTGACGAGCATCTGAACGGACACCCTTTGTCGCTCAAGGCGTGGAAAGTGGAAGATGCAAAGCTCACCGCCGAAAAGGATAATCTGTATGGACAGTTTTACCGGCTGAAAGAGGAAGTCCGCGACGTTGAGGTTATCCGGCGCTGTGTGGAACAGATTATGCGCGATGAGCTACGGGTGAAGCGTGGCCGGACGCATGAAGCGGAGCTATAACCATTTTAATTGGCAATCCGTCAATATGCCGGAATAATGATAATAATCTTCATCGGTGAACACATTAAAGATAACCCGTTCTATTTTCCTACCCTCCTTCAAGCATTCCCGAACGACATTTATGGCTATTTTAGAGGCAAGAGCTTTTGGAAAAGAAAAAACACCTGTTGAAATACAACAAAACGCAATGGATCGGAGGCCGTTTTGAACAGCAAGGTCAAGACAGGAACGATAGCATCCGGCCAACTCTTGATGTTGCCTCTCCGTCGGACTGTCCTGCACAATCGGCCCCACCGTGTGAATAACATGCTTTGCAGGCAGGTTGTAGCCTTTGGTGATCTTTGCGCCGCCCGTGCCTTCCGGGTGGCGCTGCTTCTCCATAAGCAAATGGCATTCCTCCCTAAGCTGTAACCCTGCCGCCGTATGAATGGCATTGTCGATACAGTGGTGTCCCGGTACAAAACAGCCGCGCATTTCGCTATTGGCGGCATTTACAATAGCATCTACCGCCAGCCGGGTAATGTCGCCCCGCCATAACGATATTCTATCGTTGGACGGGCAGGGTGGAATTTCTGCCAATGTTATAATACCCTTCTGTCTCGATTCTTCGTGCAAAAAAGCATCCTGTATCTTTAGAAAATCAGCTGTAACAGGGCGCGGAGGACGTACATTTACGAGGGCGCGGAACAAAGTCCGTTTTTCCGTATACCCCGCGGGTATTTCAAAATCGTTTTTCCCCGTATGGTCGCGCTTCAAATAGTCCAATAAGCAGTCCAGCCGCTTTTCCTGTTCCATATCACTCAACCACTTTTATACGGTTTTCTTTTCGGGGCTTCGCCTTTGGCGGCTCGGTAGCTGGATACCCCAATATTACAAAAGCCTTTGCTTGAAAGTTCCCGTCAATGCCCCAATCTCTTTGCAGCCGTTTGCCAAAGTCGCTTTCAAAGGTATCCTCTGTCCGCATTATCATACAGGAGCCAATACAAAGCGAATGCGCCGCCAGCATAATATTTTCCGCGGCCACGCAGCAATCCGGCATCGCATATAAAAAGTTCTTCGGGGCGAACAGCGTTACAACTGTGGGTGCGTCATACAAACCGTCTTTTATATTTGCGTCGTCGGCAATGCTCGGCTGCTCTTTGGATATATAAACGGTGGCGGTTGACATTCTTCCTTGAAAGAAAGAATGATTGATTTTCCCAAGCTCCGCGTTGATTTCCCGGTTTTGACAGGCAACCATGATTACGCCTTGCCGCCCTCCGGCACATGGAGCATATAAACCGGCTTCAAGAATGATATTTAAATCCTCCCGACTGATCTGCTCAGGCTTGTACTTGCGGATACTGCGCCTATCCATGATGTTTTTGATTACTTCATTCATAAGTCATTCCTTTCCGTACCGAACGGCAGATACCGGGCATTGTTCCATGCATGCGCCACACCGCAAGCAATGTTCCTGCTCGATATGATACGGTATCCCGGCAGTAATGCAATTTTGCGGACAATACTGTATACACGTTTCGCAGCCGATACAATCCTCAGTTATAGTATACAACTTCTCGTGTGATACACCGTTCCCAATGACATAGCTCTCTCGCACAATGGGGCGCACTCCAAGATGGAAATACTCGATTTCGCCGTGCTGAATACAAAAGACTTCAAGCACTTCCCTTGTGTCGCCGGGATAGACATTTGCCATGTATGGATTCTCTTCAAATAATAGCGAAAGCCATGCACCCTGCTCCTCTTTGGGTAAAATCTCCGGGATGCCGTTCAGCCGTATCATTTCCTTAAAGCGGGAAAGCCCCAAAACGGCAACTTTCTTTTCGCGTAAAAGCTCATGGTAAAATGGTTTTCCACGGGCTGTCAGGAAATATAACTTTTCATCTTCTATGTGCATAACGCCAATGGTGCGCACCTGAGGGCTTCTATCCTCTGAAACCGTCGCCATTGATACGCTTGCAATTAAGCGCAGTTTTTGAATACAGGTTTTTGCGTCCATCATCCCACCTCTTTCCAACATTGCGGGTCTGCGCTGTATGAATTGCCCGTGTATCCGTAGGCAACAGCCGGGCAGCCCCGACAGAACCGCATAAGCTCGCACTTTGAGCATTTTTCAAACCCGGCATAGTCGCGGTATTTGTCCATGCGCTCACTCAAAAATACATCTGCCAATCGGTCAGCAAACACATTCCCGACAGCGCTATCCATACGGCGGCAAGCGTAAATGTCGCCGGTTGGCAATATCGTTAAATGATTGATACCGCAGTTGCAGCCGTCATAAATCATATCGTCGTCCAGTCCGTCAGAAATTGAAAAAAGTCCTTTTTCGTGAAGATAGAGCGTCCAAAGGTGGTCTTTCAGATTAAACACCGTTCCGCTATCTTTGTACTGCTCAAACTTGCTCCAACAGGTATCCAACAGCTTGCGGTACTCGTCAGGCTCTACATGGGTATCTTTATCCGGCCCGGTGGGACAATATCGGGCAAAGGCAAACACATTCACCCCATGTTTCACCACTAAATCAATAATTGCAGGTATTTCATTGGCGTTCGTTTTTGATACTGTTGTCATAATGACGCTACGGATACCGGCCTTGTTAATTGTGGCAATTTTTTCTATGGTAGTATCAAACGAACCCGGCTTACGAATACCGTCGTGTGTATCCCGTAGGCCGTCAACGGAAAGCTGGTAGCGTTCGCAGCCGTAGGATTTCAGCCGGGCGCATACCTCGTCGGTCAAATGGAACGGATTTCCCATGATACTAAAGGGAATACCTTGTGCTTTCAAAAGCTCCAGCAGCCGCCAAAAATCCTTATGTAAAATCGGGTCGCCGCCCGTGATATAGAAATATGGGATACGGTCTAACCTCCCGCACATTTCCACGCAGTTATCAATGACGCTTTGCATATCGTCCCATGCCATTTCGGTAAGAGGAATGTTGTTGTCCTCCGCGAAAATATAGCAATGTTCGCAGCGTTGGTCGCAGCTATCCGTTATATGCCATTGAAAGGAAAAGTATTCTTTCACGTTTACACCTACTCTCTCGAAAATCATCTATGTTAAGGCCAAAAGACCGAATGAATAAAGATATGCCACGCCCCGGTATCGCCCAAGCGACGAACCGGGAAACGTGGCATGAGGGCTTGCTTATTTTCCGTCCCCGGCTCCGCAAGCACTCGGCTTTTCTTCGGGCTTTTCGTCGCCTGCGCCACATGACGAGCCGCCCATAGCAGAATGCGCCGCCCCTGTGTTCATATAGCCCTGTGCGCTTTTGGGTGCATAGTAGTTGTTCATGTTCCGTACCTCCATAAATTTTTTATAGAAACAGGCTTGCCTGTTTGCTATCAGTGAATTAGCTGATTTATAATCTCGGTCATATCTTCCGCGAAAGCAATCGTGCGGCTTTTGTTTTCTTCCGCGCCGTCGGGAAAATCCCGGTTGAAACGTATCAAAGTCGCGTTACTGTTTTTATAGGTTAGCTGCTCAAAGGGATAGCGGATAATTCCGGGAGTATTAAAGCCTACACCCATTTCAAGATACACAATGATTTTGTTTCGGCTCTGATTTAGAAAAGACTGATACTGTTTATCGCAGCAATGCCAATGCTCATCACGGATAAAGTATTGGCTATGGTGTACATAAGCGTCCATCTCACCGCCGCATACTGGACATTTAGGGACAAGGAAAGTCGGTATCTTGCAATCCCGTGTGTGCGCTATCATGGACTTTACTTGTTCTTCGTTATAATACAGCTTTTTATGACAGCCCTTTTCACATTGAAAATATCCATAATCGCCTTGTACCATAAACACATTTTTATCGGTAAACCCGGCTTTGTGGAATTGATATTCGACATTGGTTGTCAGAACAAAATGCTCTTTGTCTTGTACCAGCCGATAGATAGCTTTGTAAAGCTCCGTTGCCGGTACATCATAGCGGTTTACGCTGATATGTTTAGCCCAATACGCCCAACGCTCCTCTTGTGTTCCGAACGGGTAAAAGCTGGACGTATACAAATCCTCAAAACCATACTTTTCAATGAATGGCGCAAAGTTATCTGTAAACCGCTTGCCGGTGTATTTCAGTCCCGCCGCGTCCGACAGGCCAGCCCCGCCGCCAATCAAAATATAGTCGGCAGCTTCAATCGCGGCCTTTGCGCGTTTAATTCGGTTTCTATAATCATTGTTCATATCTGCTCACCAACTGCTTTCTGTATTCACCATAACACTGATTTTTCGCGCTGAAAAGTACGCACTTTTTTATTAGGTTAGTCACCTTTTTGTGACTATTGGGTGATTAAAGGCTTTTAATGATAAAAACTTTTTTCTGCGGATAGTCTTGAAAAATTGCATTGATTGTATTACACTTAAAATTGAGTATAATATTTAATTCTTGGTGTTGTACTTTGCAAAGGGGGAAATAATAATGATTGCAAAAAAAGACTTGCCAATATGTCCTGTGGCAACAACCGTTGGATTAATCGGGAACAAATGGAAGCTGCTCATTTTGCGTGATATATTGACCGGGCCGAAACGCTTTGGCGAGCTTCGCAAAAGTTTGGAGGGAATTAGTCAAAAGGTTCTTACTGATAGCCTGCGTGAAATGGAAAGCGACGGGTTGCTTATTCGCACAGTTTTCCCGGAAGTACCGCCACGCGTGGAATATTCGTTAAGTGAGTTGGGCGAAACAATGCGGCCTATATTATCAGCGATGGAGAGCTTTGGCAAGGAGTACAAAGAAATTGCTTTGAAAGAATAGTTGCGCGATACACAAGTTATAAATAGAGGCCACGGCAAAACAACTGCCGTGGCCTCTATTTTTGTGTCTGAATATCATTTTACCCCTTGACAACCGTTGTTCTGTGGGTCCTGCCGCGAGATGATGACCGGCTATGGCGGCACATCAATCCTCAACGGCGGGGACAGGCCAATCACGATAGACGACATTCTGCTGGACGAAATCGAGGCAGACAACGTGGAGTTTGAGTGTTCGCTCATGGGTGCACCCACTCCACCAACATAATTTATCGAAACAAGTCGAACATGAAAACGTTCCACTTGTTTCTTTTTTTGTGGTACAATCGATTCAATGGATTTACACCTTGGCGCGATAAGGCGAACGTAGCTAATTTATATAATATTTAGAAGGTGTGAAATGAAAAAGAAAACTAGAATTATCTTAGGTGTTATCTCTTCAATAGTGCTATTAGGTACTATAGTCGGAATAGTGTTACTACTCACAGCATAATACGAGCATCAGGGCGATGATAATAGCGGGCCTATATGGTTTCATATGGGCGATGAGCGTTCCAATCGTTTTTCTAAAATCTTTCGCCTTCTCCCCGCCGCCGGAACCCATACCGCGTCCCATGCCGCTTTTTCGATTTCTTCGCCGGATGGAATTTGGACACCGTAATCGCCATAGGCAATGTTGCTTTCTACCGTGCCGGAAAACAGAACCGCCCTTTGAGGCACATATCCAGGCTTGTTGGCAGTGCCTCCTGCGTATAATCCCTGACGGTGGTTCCGTCAACAAGCACTTCACCCTCGGTGGCATCGTAGAATCTGGGAATCAAATTGATCAATGTGCTTTTTTCGCCTGTAACCGCCGTCCATTGCCAGCTTTTGCCCCCTATCTTTACAACCGCCCACGCAGCCATGATTGGCGCTTTCACGATAACCTGCAAGCCCATTGCCACCACTTTGTCAATAGGAGGAGCTATGAATTTTTAAGAAATAAACCACTTGTATTTCTCCCTCTTGCCAGAGGGGGTGTGGAGTTCATTTTTGACAATAAAATTTGACTACAACTCCATTTTGTGCGCCCGCTTGATTTTAACATCCGGTTCATCCCTACGTAGTACCTGCTTCACGTTCCACTTTCGATCTGTTTGCAGATCTCTATTTTGTATGCAGGATCATATGCTTGTGCCATTCTGAACATCTCCTCCTCTTCCTATTTTACTTGATGTTCCGTTTGCCTGGAAATCCGATGCCAGGTCAGTAATGTGGGGTGCGGGATCCGTTCAAATCACAAAACACCCTCAACCGTCATGGCTGAGGGTGTTTTTCTGTTTGCTTACTTTTTCAACAGATCAGCCAGATTTTTTAGGAAAGTAACCATCTGCTCTCTGGTGCAGAAAGCCTTGTACTGTTTCTTGCCGCTGCCGTCACCGGCAATAAGACTGTTTTCCTCAGCCCAAGCACGAGCCTCAGCACTCCACTCGGACGGCTCTTTCGCCGCAAGCTGAGTAAGGTAGACATTCATCATCGAATTGAATTGATCCTGTGTCACGATTTCTTCTCCTTTCATTTTAGCCGCAACATCGGCTCTGAATTTGTCCATACTGTAGTCCATACCAAGCTGCCGCCAGAGGTGGTCAGGGTCGCCGTGGTTACTGGCAATACCTCTCTTGTATCCTTCTGCATGACTGATGATTACACCGTCAGCAAGAGGGTCGAGGTCGTGGTATAAGCAGAGCATAGCGAACAGCGCTACAGCGTTTTGGGTGGTCTTTTCCATAAAGGCGATTGCCTTAGCCTGATCGGAACAGGTGAAAGTAGCACCGCCGACATAGGTGATGCAGGACGGCTCACACATTTCCACGCCGATATGCGTATTGTTTGAGTCCCCGCCGCCGTGCCAGCCACGGTGAGCTTTGCCCTTATCACTGGTCGGCGTAACTTTCAGACAGGGCAGGGTGATGTATACATCCTCCTCACCGATGAATCCATGAACACAGGCGTTGGATTGGCTGCTTTTATTCCAGTTGTCCACAAACACCAACGGATTAGGCTGAGGGCAACCGACACTGTGAAGCATAAGACCGTTGACTGTGATGGAGCGTCCTGCCGTGTAGCAGGGGTTGTTGGTCAGATACTTCTTAATCAGGTTCATTTTCCACCTCTGACGCTTCTCCGCCCGAGATAATATCCTTTGCGTCTTGAATTACTTCAATGGTGACCTTGACTCTCTCAGCGTCAATCTTGCCCTCGGTCACGATATAGGCAACAACGCTCACCAGCGTGGTCACAGCCCCGGCGATGGTGGCAATCTCCGAAGAGCTTGCCCCTAGAGCCATTGCGATGCCGGTAGCGACCCCGGCGAGTGCCAGCCACAGCTTACGGCTGGTCAGTTTTGTGATGATGTTTCCCATAATTTAAACCCCCTTAATTTAGTCGCAGTCCACGTTGGATGTTACCCACGCCCCTGTGAGGGACACAGACAACCACGGAAGGCTACCGGTATACTCATTCGCTTTTCCGCTCTTTATTCCCCGGTCTGAACTGCATTTCTTACACTTCGATGACATCCCCTTTTTATGATAGCACTATCATTATATTCCATTACGATTGTTATGGACCGCGATGGCCCTTTCGTTGGAACAAACCTGAGTTGTATTCCCGGCAGAGTCCTCACGGCTGGTTCAGAAGATGGATCTGCATGATATCGCTCCTTCAAAAAATCACCAGGCGGGCCAACTGTGAATATACTGGATTGTCACAGTAATTCAGCTCCAATTGTAAGCTGGACAGGAGGGACTACCGTATGGGCAAGGGGAATTTAATTGTACAGGCCCGTACAGCCGATGATGCGTTGCCATTATACGGTGTACGGGTGAAGATCACAGACCACAATGGTACAGTGCTGTATAATCTGATTACAGATGAAAGTGGCGAAACGGTACAGATATCATTGGAAGCTGTAGACGGGAGTTTATCGTTCGATCCAAATTATACCGGAACACCATACACCTCATATGGCCTGGTGGCCGAAAAAGAGGGGTTTAACAGTTTACATATCAATGATGTACAAATTTTTGACGGTGAAACCGCGATTCAGCCTCTTGCATTGATTCCGATGCTGGAGAGTCAGCAGGTCCCGTCTATACAGGAACTCCACTTTGGCAGACACGCTGTTCAAATGGCGGAACCCCGTAATCAGGCGGGACCGCTGGCCACGCCGTTTGTCCTGCGCCATGTCATCATTCCCAATCCAATCACAGTACACCTTGGCACGCCCACATCCAATGCGGCGAATGTGCAGGTGCCTTTTCCTGATTACGTCAAAAACGTTGCCAGCAGCGAAATCTACCCCACCTGGCCGCAGGCATCGTTGGAAGCCAATATATATGCTATCATCACATTTGCTTTAAACAGGGTATTTACGGAGTGGTATCGGAACCGAAATTATAATTTCGATATCACAAACAGTACCGCCTACGATCAGTATTTTGTTTATGGAAGGACCATTTATGAGTCCATCAGTCTGATTGTAGACGAAATTTTCAATCAATACGTACGCAGGGAGAGACAAATCGCGCCCTTCTTTACATCATTCTGCAACGGAACTACCGCGGTCTGCTCTGGCCTGTCCCAATGGGGGACGGTATCATTGGCCAATCAGGGCAGGTCGGCGCTGCAGATATTGCGTTATTACTATCCCAGTGATATTGAAATTTCACAAACAAATATTATTACCGGCATCCTTGCATCGTACCCTGGCACACCGCTTCACCTGGGCAGTACAGGGCGGGATGTACAGACCATACAGACTTATTTGAACAGGATCAGGCAAAACTATCCCGCGATTCCAATCATCGGGGATGAGCCCGGCGTATTTGGCAGCACGACCCAGGCCGCGGTTGTGAAATTCCAAAGCATATTCAACTTAACTGCCGATGGTGTTGTTGGAAGAGCAACGTGGAATAAAATCTCTTATGTCTATGTTTCCGTGACAAGGCTGGCGGAATTGGGCAGCGAGGGCACGAACCTGGGAATTGGAACAATTCCGCCCAATCATATTCTTAGGGCGGGCTCAAGCGGAATTGATGTAATCACACTGCAGTACATTTTGAGCGTGATCAGTGAATTTTACGCTATCATTCCCAGTGTGACGCAGAATGGTTTTTTTGGGAGTCAGACCACCCAGGCGGTGATCGCATTTCAGCAGATGATGGGGATCACTGCGGACGGTGTTGTAGGGCCGGCCACCTGGAGCGCGCTTTACGATACTTACTGGGGGATCAGAGATCACGCGATCCCCGGAACGGGAGTAACCGAATATGTGGTACAGATGGGCGACACGCTTTGGTTGATTGCGCAGAGGTTTGGTACCACCGTTGAGGCAATCAAGGCGCTGAACAATCTGGAAAGCGACATGATTATGATCGGACAGGTGCTCTGGGTTCCCCATTCGGGAACCCCAACACCAGGCTTTCTGTATACCGTGCGGTCAGGAGATACGCTGTGGCTGATCGCGCAGAGATTTGGCGTTACAGTTGACGCGATCCGGACTCTGAACAGACTTACAAGCGATGTGCTTATGATAGGACAGATACTTCAAATTCCCCGCGCGGATACAGCTCACACCCTTCAGGCGGGGGATACGCCGTGTCTGCTCCACGGAGGTGTGGCGCCACCGCGGATGAGATACATGCTTTGAAGGATCTGATCGGCGATGCCCTTGGGCGTGATTATGTTACATGGATCATGCCAACGATATGAAAAATCAAGCAAATCGGTTTTCCCCTGGCAAGCCAGGTCAAATTGATCTGCATCACGCGCATAGAACGTGCTGTGGGTGGCGGTATAAAGAAGATTTTTCACTGAAACAGCAGGGATATCAATCAAACATAATGAAATTGCAAAAAGACGGTGCAGCAAAAGCTGCACCGTCTTTTTTGTATCCATATCTGACATAAAATCAGGGCTGACAGCGAGGACAAAGTCACCCACAGAGAACTTACTTCTTGGGCTTATTGGCGGGCCAGGTGGGGGTTTTCCCGGTCAGCACCTCCACTACGCCCTCCGCGGCCACCAGGGCGGTGCGGTAGACGGCCTCTTCCGTGGTTGCGGCGGTGTGGGGGGTGAGAAACACATTGCCCATGTTCATAAGGGGGTTATCCATAGGCAGGGGTTCCTCGGCAAAGACGTCCAGTCCGGCGCCCAGGAGGATGCCGTTTTGCAGCGCCTCGATCAGCTCCGGCTCATTGATGACTTCTCCCCGGCCAGCGTTGACGAGAATGGCAGTGGGCTTCATCTTTTTGAAATCCGCCATGCCAATGCTGCCGCGGGTCTCTGGAGTCAGGGGAGTGTGGATGGACAGGAAATCCGCCTGTTCCAGCACATCATCCCGGTTTTCCAACAGGGTAACGGGGGCCCACATGTTTTCTTGTTTGGCGTAGGGGTCATAGCCGACAACGTTCATGCCCAAGCCCAGAGCGGCCTTCTGCGCCACCTGCTGGCCAATGTTGCCACAGCCCATCAGGCCCAGGGTCTTGCCCTTCAATTCGAAGGTGTTGCGCAGGGTATACCGCACATTAAAATTGCCTCCGCGAAACGCCTGGTCCACATAAGTAAACCGGCGGGTGGCGCCCAGCATTAGAAGAATCGAGTGTTCTGCCACAGCGTTTCCGTTTTCACGGGGGGCGAACACAACCTGAATGCCTTTCTCCGCGGCATAATCCAAGTCAATGTTGTCCACGCCCACGCCTTGCTTGGCAATCACCTTCAGATTGGGGCACAGGTCTATCATCTCCTTGGTAACTGGATCGGTGCGGGTAAAAATGGCATCATAGCTCTTCTGCTTTAGCTCCTCCAGATACTCTGGAATAGAGTGTCCCTTGCTAAATGTAACAACGCAATCATGCTCCTCGAACACCCTCATGCCGCTTTCAAATATGGCCTTAAATGAAAATACCTGATACATTACGGAAAACTCCTTTTCAAAAATTTTTCCCGAATGAATATGCGCCCAATTTAACATATAATTATTGTATCATGTTCTTTCGTCACAGAACACCAGATTTTTTCAGAGGGTTGCTACAGCTATTTAGCTGTGATATAATCCTTGCATATCCAAGAAAGACAAAGGAGGTCCGTTATTTTTACTAAAGGAGGAGAGGAGAAGAAATGAATTTTTTACATTTAAAGTATTTTCTGGTCGTGGCGGAAGAGCTGAATATCACCCATGCCGCTGAGCGGCTATACATTTCGCAGCAGTCTCTGAGCAATCATGTGAGCAATTTGGAGAAAGAGCTGGACATCAAGCTCTTCACCCGCTCGCCCAAGTTGTCATTGACCTATGCGGGAACCCTTTTGGTGGAGACCGCGACCCAAATCCTTGACCTGCACACCCAGTATCTCACTAAGGTGGGGGATATTAACCGCAACTATCTGGGCGTTTTACGGCTTGGAATCTCCTATACCTGCGGCCTGACCCTGCTGCCGGAGATCCTCCCAAGATTTCAGGAGGAGTACCCCATGGTGGAATTCTCAATTTTTGAGGGGAACTCCTCGGAGCTGGAGGATGAGCTCTCCCACGGACGGGTGGATCTGATCATCGGCTTCCACCCTATCATGATGGAGGATGTGGAGATTGTTCCCCTGACGGAAGACCGCTTGATCTTAGTGGTTCCACGCCAATTTACGGAGGAGGTCTTTGGAGACCGGGCGGAGGAGATGCGCCAGAAATTTGCCAATGGCGCGGATATTACAGCGTTTGGGGACAAGCCCTTTGTTTTGCTGAAAAAAGGAAACCGTGCCAGGGGCATTGCGGATCAGCATCTCAGCCGTTGCTTTTTTAAGCCCAGGGTTGCCCTTGAGACGGAAAATACAGTGACAACCCTGGCTTTGGCCAGGGCCAATGTTGGAATTGTGATTTGTCCCGAGCTGTTTTTACGCGCCATTGACCTTCCGGGAGGGCAGGAGGAGCTGGACTTGTTTCCCCTGATGGATCCGGCCACTGTGAGCCGACTGGTGTTGGCCTATCACCGTGACCGCTACTTATCCCATTTTGCCGAGCGGTTTATTGGCATTGCGCAGGAAGTTCTGATGGAGCGCCCCGCTGTGCTGCGGTCTGGGGAATAAAAAAGTGAAATCATTTGGCCCCGCGTCCGATCAGGATGCGGGGCCGTTTTCTATGGTTGAATAGAGGTTGGAAATGGCGCCCAGCCTCTCCTGGTAGGCCCGCACAGCGGAGGGGGGAGAGATCAGTGCCACCTCCTCCTCCAATCCAAAAAGCCATCCAAAAAACTGTGGGCTGATCACCACGGAGAGGGTGACGGTAAAATAATATGCGCCATCCGGAACCAGAATAATATCCTGGCCAAACCGGTCCAGCACGATGCCCGCCATGTGGCTTTTGCAGCGTAGGGTGATGGAGGTGTCCTCGCCGCGAAACATTCCAAAGTGCCGCTGCTCATACTGCGCCAGATCAAAATTCGGATATTCCTCCTCCCCCTGCCTTGGGATACAGGTGACGGCAATGTCACTCAATTTATCCACACGGTAGTGGCGCATTGTGGCACTTTGGCTGTCAAAGGCCACAAGGTAATAGTTCTCATTGTTCCAGATCAGACCATAGGGAGAGACGGAATACCGCTTTCCCTCCCGCCGGAACACGCGGTTGCGGTACATGTCATAGTCGAAATAACGAAAGGTAATCATCCGGCGTGTAGAAAGGGCGTTATGGAGTGTGTCCACATTGTAATAGATGCTCTCGTTCATGACCTTAATCTGACCATTCACATAGACCTGACGGCGCAACTGACGGGCCTGGTGTACATTGGTCAGCCCCTCCAGCTTGCGGATGAGAGCGCTGCTCTTCCTGCGGGTGATAAAGCGTGAGGACTGTACCGCGTCCACCAGCAGTTTGAGCTCTGGGAGCTCAAAGTCCCGCTGGCCGATAAACCAGCCGGGAACACGGCCCTTGCGGCACTGTACGTCAAGCCCGAACTCCCGCAAGGACTCCAGGTCGCTGTAGATGCTTTTTCGCTCGGCCTGAATGTTGTGCTGCTGCAGCCGCTCAATCAACTGAGAGACGGTCAGCGGATGCTCTTCATCCGTCTCCTGAAATAAAAATTTGGATAAGTACAGCAGTTTCAGCTTTTGGTGCTCCCGTTTTGCCATAGAATCACTCCCTTCTCCGCCGTAAGGGTATCATATCACAAGAGGTGCACGATAAAAAGGACTTTTATAACCAGTGCCGCCAAACCTGCGAGCCATCGCCTACTGTGGCCTGGCGGCCATTGCGGACAATGGGGGTGCGCAGAAGCGCCGGATGTTCCAATAATCTCTCCAGCTTGTCCTCCTCATAGGCCAGATACTCCAGCAGCACCGCATCGGGGTGGCCGGTATTCATGAGCGCCTGCAGCCCCACAGCCTGTTTTACGCTTTGCAGCTCGCCGCGGCTGATGCCGTATTTTTTCAGATCAATGAACTGAAATGGAATGCGCCGTTCTTTAAACCAGCGCTGGGCTTTTTTCGTCTCAAAGCATTTGCCCGTACCAAAGATTTGGATGTTCATAACAGCCTCCCGTGTCACATGAAATCGAACTAATTGTAGCATATTTTCCGGCGCTTGGGAACGGTGTGTCTGACCGGCATGAAATTTCTTCCGGCAAACGATCAGGCTGCGGTTTATTTCTGTGTGCGCGGGAAAGAATAATAAAGATTTCACCAGGAAAAAGGAGGCGGCGATGCATGAAAGCGGTGATTATGGCGGGAGGAGAAGGGACACGGCTGCGACCCTTATCCCTTGGCAATCCAAAGCCGATGATCCCTCTGCTGGGGCGGCCGGTGATGGAGCATATCATTGGGCTGCTGAAAGACCATGGCCTTGTGGATATTTGCGTGACACTGTGCTACCAGCCTGAAAAAATTATGGAGTATTTTGGGGATGGAAGTTCCCTGGGCGTCAAGCTCACATACTTTATTGAACAGCAGCCTTTGGGGACTGCCGGGAGTGTGAAGGCATGCATGGGTTACCTGGGCCGGGAAGATTTTCTCGTGATCAGCGGGGACGGCGTATGCGATTTGGATCTGACGCAGGCAATTGCGTTCCATCGGGCGCGGAGCGCCATCGCCACGTTAGTGCTTTATCCCCACAGCACGCCTCTGGAATATGGACTGGTACTCACCGGAGAGGACGGGCGAATTCAAAGATTTGTAGAAAAGCCCGCATGGGGACAGGTGGTCACCAATCAGGTGAACACAGGCATCTATATTCTCAGCGCCCAGGCGATGGAGAGGGTGCCTGAGGAGATGGTGTACGATTTTGGAAAGGAACTGTTCCCTGCTCTTTTGGAACAGAATTTGGCCCTTTATGGACAGGTTGGCGCCGGTTACTGGTGTGACATGGGGGACTGTGAAGCGTATCTCCAATGTACCACGGACGCTCTGGCAGAAAAGGTAAAGCTCAATATGGGGTTTGCGCAAGGACGGGAGGGAATTTGGTGTGACAGCCCTTTGCCGGAGGGCGTGACTCTGGTTCCCCCCTGCTGGATCGCTCCGGAGATCCGGTTGGAGCCTGGCAGCCGGATCGGTCCAAATGTTGTGCTGGACCGGGGAGCCAATGTGGGCGCAAACAGTATGGTGTCGGAATCGGTGCTGCTGGCCAATGCCCAAGTGGGAAAGGGTGCGGCTATCCACGGCGCCATTCTCTGCCCCGGCGCAGTGGCGGAGCGGGAGGCTGTGCTCAATATGGGAACTGTGCTGGGAGAACATGCGCTGGTGCGGGAGCGGGCCGTACTTTTGGAGCGTGTCAGGATTTGGCCCGGCCGGGTCGTTCCTGCGGGCAGCCGCCAGACCCGTTCCATTACAGAGGCCAGCCCCTTGGGTCCGGTCAATTTTGGGGATGGCGGCGTGATCCGCGGAATCCTGGGGGAGGACATTGGCCCGGAGGCCCTCCTTTCCCTGGGCGCGCTGCTGGGCCGGGAGGGTCTGGTGGGGCTGGGGTGCGCCGGAGGAAACGGCGCGCGCATGCTCCTGCGGGCAACGGCCAGCGGAATCACGGCAGCCGGTGGAAATCTCCTGCTCCACACGCTGGAATGTCCGGCTCAGGGCGCGTGGCACGCCCGGCGGCATGAACTGCCCAACGCGTTGTTTATTGAGCAGGATGGGGAGCGGGTCTATCTCCATCTGTTTGACCGGGACGGGCTGCCTCCCGCTCGGGAGCGGCAGCGGAAGCTGGAGAAGGGACTGCTGCAGGGAGAGTGTCCCCGGGTGCCAGCCCACCGGATCGGCGCCACGCTTCGCAGCCAGAACGGAATAGAGGATTACGCTGCCGATGG
>Ga0154000_1000115_pt1 | contig 23155 bp, 36 predicted proteins | sample TSNC084MetaG_FD_104674 | JGI IMG/M metagenome (GOLD analysis project Ga0154000, IMG submission 104674) | Attine ant fungus gardens microbial communities from North Carolina, USA - TSNC084 MetaG | ecosystem: Host-associated > Fungi > Mycelium > Unclassified | place: USA: North Carolina, Lumber... | reverse complement strand
TAAGGCGTTTTTATATCCCAAAATTCGGGGATAGAGTAGCGCACTCGAAAAACGGAAAGCCTTATCCGTCCTCCCCGGATTAACTTTTTAAGGCATTACGGAAAGGCGGTAATATCATGGAGTTAGCTGTTTATCAAAATAATTTACCGACAAATATTGAAGATTTGAGTAAATTTGCCCTTATTGGCCGTGAAAAAATGACAGCGGTACGCGCTGAAATCCGCGCCATTGATAAGTTAGGGCTTGCCGAGGAAGTGCGACGCCAAAAACTTGACGAGGCGCAGATGATAAGCGAAGCCGTACTTGATGCCGAGGTTAAGATTGGAACATTAACAGCGCGGATCCCAAAATCGGTTGGAGGTAGGCCGAAAGAAACCATATTCACCGCTGAACGGAGTTTTGAAAAATCAAAAGCAGAAGTCATAAAAGAACTTGGTTTTAATCAACCGCAGATCCAGAGGTTTGAAAAATTAGCGCAGCACCCCGAAATAGTTGAACAGGCCAAAGCCGAAGCCAGAGAGCGTGATGATATTGTGTCTCGCTCTTTTGTTTTGCAGAAAATTGATGAAGCGGCAAAACCCCACATAGCCCAAAATAGCGGCAACAACGAATGGTACACGCCGCAGGAGTATATAGAAGCGGCGCGGGCGGTTATGGGTGGTATAGATTTGGATCCTGCAAGTAGCGATATAGCCAACGAGGTTGTGCAAGCTGATACTTACTACACGGCTGAAATGGACGGCCTAAAAAGATTATGGAATGGCCGGGTATGGCTTAATCCTCCTTATGCAGGAGAGTTAATACCGCAATTTATTGATAAGCTAAAAAACCATGTAGAGAGCGGAGACATTGAACAGGCGATTATACTTGTCAACAATGCCACGGAAACAACGTGGTTTAATACTTTAATTGGCATAGCAGCAGCAGTGCTGTTTCCTAAAAGCCGTGTAAAATTTTATATGCCAGATGGAAAAACCGGCGCACCGTTGCAAGGGCAAGCGGTTATTTATATTGGACGGAATCCAAAAGTTTTTATGGAAGTATTTAGCCCGTTTGGATGGGGGGCGTTTCCTTGCGGGGAGTAATCGAAAATAGAGATCGAAAGCGTCAGATAATCGACTACAGGGATCTCCGCTTTGGCAATATAACGCCAACAGATATTGACGGCATGATTGAATATCACGGGAAAGCCTTTATTTATTATGAATTTAAACTGAATGATGCAGAAATGCCGAACGGGCAACGGATCTCACTTGAACAGTCCATTAAAAGTCATAGGGCCGCAGGAAAACAAGCCATTGCCATACTGCTTGAACACAACATTCAAAACTGGCAGCATGATATTCCGGCAGCACAATGTCCCGTAAGGGAATATTATCTAAACCCGAAATACGGGTGGGCGAAACCAAAACAGTATGAAACGGCGTACAGCCTATCAAAAAGATTTCTTGAATGGGTTGATGCTGGATGTAAGCTGGGCGCATAGCACATCTTATAACGCCCCTTGCGGGCTATCAAACAAGCACCTAAAAGGGTGCTTTTATTATTCAAAATTGAGGTGAGGTGATGGCAAAAAAGCTGACAGACAAGCAGAAGCGATTCGCTGATGAATACCTGATTGATCTGAACGCTACACAGGCTGCAATCCGGGCCGGTTACAGCGAAAAGACCGCCGAACAGATGGGTTACAAGCTGGTTCAGAATAGTTTAGTTTCGGAGTATATACAGCAGCAACAAAAAAGGCTGCAAAAAAAGACGAATATTACACAAGAACGTGTGCTTGCAGAGTTAGAGAAGATCGGCTTTGCAAGCATCACTGATTATCTGGAATATAAGACCATTATACGTGAGGTTGAAAAAGATCGCGACGGAAACCCGCAGTATGATTGGGCTATGTCGGTTCTTGCCAGAGACAGCACAGAGGTTGATGGAGCGCCCATACAGGAAGTGAGTATAGGCAAGGATGGCACATTCAAATTCAAGCTATATGACAAAGTAAAGGCGCTTGAACAGATCGGGCGGCATTTGGGGCTGTTTGACAAGGGCAGCGACGGCGGGGACGCGGAGGACTTGTCCCCCCTTGTGGAATTGTTGAGGAAGAAATGACACGGACACAAACGATTAATTGGAAACCTTTCAGCGATAAGCATATTGATTATATCAATTCCGCTCTTGGCAATAAAATGTGTTGCGCGGAGGGCGCTATCAGGTCGGGCAAAACGATAGATCATTGCATTATCGCCGCTGCCTATCTTGACCAATGCCCGGATAAAATACACCTTGCGTCCGGCTCCACCATGCCAAACGCAAAACTTAACATAGGCGCTTGTAACGGTTTCGGGCTTGAAAACCTATTTCGTGGCCGGTGTCATTGGGGAAAGTATAAAGATAATGATTCCCTATTCATAAACACCCCGACCGGAGAAAAGATTGTTATATTCGCGGGCGGCGGAAAGAAAAACAGCTATCAGAAGATATTGGGTAACTCTTATGGCCTCTGGATTGCCACCGAGATAAACGAGCATTACGACAGCGAGGACAGCCGGGAATCATTCATTAAGGTTGCCTTTGGGCGTCAGGCGGCGGCTGATTGGCCTTTTATCTTGTGGGATTTAAACCCATGTCACCCGAGACATTCCATATACGCGGATTACATAGACAGATACAAGCATGATTTTATTGGCGGGTATCGCTATCAACATTTCACGATTGCCGACAATTTAAGCATCACGCCGGAGCGACGCCGGGAAATCGAAAGCCAATATGACCCGGAAAGCGTCTGGTATGCCCGCGATATCTTAGGACAGCGCCGAGTGGCCGAGGGGCTTATTTACCAGACGTTCGCCAACGCGCCGGACAAATACAAAACTGACAATCCGGATTATGATTTTATCCAGATCGGTATTGACTTCGGCGGGAACAAATCATATTTTGCTTTTGTCGCTTCTGGACTAAAATATGACTACTCGCATTTAACCGCGCTCATGAGTGAACGGCACCCCGCGAAAGGGCTTGAACCGGATCATGTGTATTCTTTGTTGGGTAAGTTTATAGGGCGCGTACAGGCCAAATATGGGCGCGTAGGGATGATGTACCCGGACAGCGCGGAGCAAACGCTAATCAATGGCATAAAAACGCGGTTTGGTACGCAATCAAGTTATGGAATATCAATCCGAAACAGCATCAAAAATGAAATCATTGACCGCGTTCGTGCCGGCACTGGCCTGATGGCGCGGGAAGATGCGGACAAAAACCCACTTCCCATCAGATTCTTTTATACGGAAGATTGCGAGAGCCTTGTTGACGCGCTTTGTGGTGCCGTATATGACCCGACGAAATTTGAGGACACGAGGCTTGATGATGGCACGAGCGATATTGACACGATAGACGCCTGGGAATATTCTTGGGAGCGGTACATGCGGCATTATGTGAAGCAATAACGCTATCGGCGACTTTGAAGGGTGGATTTTATGACTTGGAAAGATTGGAGCCGCGAAGTGGAATCGCGTGGTTTGGCCGGTAAAGCGGTATGCGCTTATTGCGCTTATGCCAGCGTGCAGGATTATATACCATCCCCGAAAATGCTATGCCTGCGGGATGATATGAAGCGAGGCAAATATGTTGACTTGGGCGGAAATTGCGAACGTCACAAGAAGATTAGGGCTTGCGGCCAATAACCACGCCACCATTCAAGGAAATAGGAAAGGGAGAGGGTAAGATGAACGCAAGATTTCCAAGGGATTGTAATGGCAAATGTCCACATATCAGTGTCCGTGATTTGAGTATCGACGATTTAGTTATTACTTGCTGTAAACTCAAAATGTCGTGTGATGCTTGCGATGAAGATTTTAGCTTTTATCTATGCCCTTTATCGGACAATGAACGTAAAACATGGGAGGAATCACAATGCAACCCATCATAATCACAATCCTAATCTGCCTGACCGTCCTAATCTGCATGGCTGGAGTAACTGCGGCTGCGGAGAGGATTGCGAAGTTGAAGTATTGGCAGGGAGTTGAGAGAGCGGAGCGGAACAAGCAGTAATTGTTGTGGGCAGTAAGAGAGGCGGAACCATATGAAACCAGAGTTAGTGCCGGGGGCAGTTGGCGCATATTACTGCACTATTTGCGGTGCCGCATTGTCTAAAGATGATGAATATTGCTCGTCTTGTGAAGAAGAAATTGACTGGAACGAAGAATAACGCCCGCCATGCGGGCTTGGAGGGGACAGGATGGATTGGATTAGCGTCAAAGATAGATTGCCTGAATATGATATTCCAATAATCGTTTGTGCGGAAGGCACGAATGGGAAAATTGTTATGGAGGCAAGATATTCAGAGATTATCAAACAATTTACACGAGCGTGTTTAACATTAAATAATTATGGAACAGATAGGCCGGTAACTCACTGGATGCCGTTGCCCGAGCCACCGCAAGCCAATTTATCATTGCCGGAATAATTGTTAATAGCCTGATGGCTTTAACATAAAAGCATAGAGCGGTTTTGCAAGGCCGTGAGCCGGGAACGCCTTTCCCCGGCTCTTTTCTATGCTCTGAAATGGAAAGGCAAATTAGAAAGGCGGTACGCTATGGGCAAGATGATTGATCTTACAGGTCAGAAGTTTGGACGGTTAACAGTAATTGATTATGCCGAAAACAGCAAGCGCGGAGCCATATGGAATTGTGCTTGCGATTGCGGAAATCAATGCCGTGTGTTATGTGCGAGATTGCGTAGTGGACACACACGTAGTTGCGGATGTTTGATATCAGAACATATAGGCAATCTAAACAAGACATACGGAATGAGTAAAACCAAGATTCATTATGCGTGGGGCCATATGAAAAGTCGATGCTATAATCCCAATAGCCAATACTATAAAAATTATGGCGGGCGTGGCATTACCGTTTGTGACGAGTGGAGAAATGATTTTACAGCATTTGCCGATTGGTCGCTGGCTAATGGGTACGCCGACGATTTAACTATTGATAGGAAAGATAATGACGGTAATTATTGCCCTGAAAATTGTCGTTGGGCCACAGCGAAGCAACAGGCGAATAATAAGAGCAATAACCGCTTATTTGTGATAAACGGAGAAACCAAAACAGTAACGCAATGGTGTGAATGCTACGACATTCCGGCTTCACTTGTTATTGGTAGGCTATATTATGGCTGGACATTTGAAGAAGCGATTGGCATAATACCACGAAAGAGGCCATACAAAAGGGCGGTAAAGGATAATGCTATCAGCGGATGAAATTCAGTCCTTGCAAGATATTGTGGGCATAATCACGAATAAGGTAAACGCTTACTTAATACAAGATGTTTGTGAGAGAATCGCTCATGCCGGGAAAATCACTGCAACGGCAGAGTATTCTATTTTTCGCTCGGAAACCCTCGGCGTCCACTTCGCCACCATCAAAAGAGAAATCGAAAAGCGACTGAACCTATCCGCGCAGGAACTTGATGATCTATTCGGAGAGACCGCAAAACGCTCCTACAACAACGAAGTCAAGATATTCGACAGCTATATACCCTTTGAAGATAACGGCTCAATTCAGCAGATTGTCAAGGCTTCACAGGCATTAGCGCAGGAGGACTTCTCCAATATCACACAGACACTCGGCATGGTAGACCGCCACGGACGCGAATTACCACTAAAGCGGTTTTACAACAATGTCATGGATGATGTATTTAACCGTGTGTCCACCGGAGCCACCGACTACAATACCGCTATCAGGGACGCAAGCACGGCGTTGGCAGATCGTGGCGTGACTTCTATCGGGTATCAGTCGGGCGTGATTACTTCATTGGAGGCCGCTGTTCGCAGGAATGTTATGGGCGGCTTGGGGCTGATGGTGGAGCAGATCAGCGAATACAACCATGAGAAGCTGGGCGCGGATGGATACGAGATAAGCGCACATGCAAACAGCGCCGAGGACCATGAGCCAATACAGGGGAGGCAGGTGCCGGATGCTGAATTTGAAAGAATGCAAAGTGATCAGACGTTTTCTGATGTTGATGGAAATGAATATAAACCGTTCAAGCGTCGAATTGGTACGCTGAATTGCGGCCATACGGCAAGTCCTATAATTATCGGCGTACATGAGCCGCAATACACACAAAAAGAACTTGATCAATTCAAGGCCGACAACGCCGAGGGTATCACCTTTGAGGGCAAGCACTACACCGGCTATCAGGTCACACAGGAAATGCGCCGCATTGAAAGGGCTATCCGCAAGTGGAAAAAGCGCAGTATTGCCGCCGAAGCAACCGGGGATGATGAAATGATTCTCCACACAAAAGCAAAGTTGACAAATGCCCGGAGAGCGTACAAAGAGTTTGCGGACGCGGCGGGACTAAGGACACAGCAGGATAGGTTGTTTGTTGTGGGAACGGAGCGTAGGCAGAGTTTGGCGGGATAAGGAGATAAGCATGAATATTTTCCAAAAATCATATAAACATCTTTGCATTATCACAAAGCACAAAATCGAGGTTTGTAAAACATGCTTTGCGGCAGGGCTATACTGGCAAGGGATTGTGCATGATTTATCAAAATACTCCCTTTCTGAATTTATAGAATACGCGCAATACTATAACGGCGAAATCTCCCCCGTTGATAAGGCAAAGCAAGAAAAGGGATATTGCAATGCATGGATGCACCACAAAGGTAGAAATCCACACCATTACGAATACTGGATAGATAATCTTGACGGCGGCGGCGTACCGCTTCTCATGCCATATAAATACGCTATGGAAATGGTTTGCGATTATATCGGCGCGGGAAAAGTCTACAACAAGGAAAAATGGTCTATCGCTGAACCGCTTATTTATTGGGAAAACAAAAAGAAAACCGCGAAAATCCACCCGAAACTTGTTAGGTTTTTTGACCGCATATTTTTTGATTTTTCACAGATCGGTTATGGAGCATTGAGAAAAGACATGGCGAAAGAAGTTTATGATTGGGCAATCAAAATGCCTGAATAAAGGCGGGTGACATGTTGTTTGAGCGAATTAAATCCTTTTTCAGAAAGGGGGCGATTAAAGTTTTAGGCACACCGGAACTATTCAAAGCACTTGACATAGAAGTGCCGATTTCCCCCAAAATGCGGGATGCTATAGAATTGTGGGCTGCTATGCATGAGAACCGCGCTCCCTGGGTGGAAGAGGGAAAGGGAAAAATCCGCAGCTTGGGAATCCCCGCCTTAATCGTCAAGGAAGAATCCCGCTTGACCACAATTGAATTGAATGCCGAGTTATCAGGCAGCGCAAGGGCTGACTTTTTAAATGTTCCGTTTCAGCAACTTTTAAATCAAAAAGAGGAAATTGTTGACTTTGCTTGTGCGCGTGGCGATATGGTTTTGAAGCCTTATATAAGCGGAAACACAATAGCCGTAGATCAAGTAAAGGCTGGAGATCACTTCTCGCTGGCTTTTGATTCCAATAGATTCAGCACGGCAGAATTGTTTCTTGATTGGCGCGTTGTCGAAGATAAGACATATATTCGCGGAGAAGTCCAAAGATTCGTTGATGGCAACATGGAGATTACTAATAAGATTGTCGTTAAACACAAAAACGGCGCGAATTATTATCCTGCCAGTTTTTCAGATGTGGACGATTGGGCGAATATTGCACCATCCGCGACAATAGCCAATGTCAAACAGCCGCTTTGGGGGCTATTCAAAATGCCCTTTGCGAATACCGTCGATACGAGCAGTCCGCTTGGCGTTTCGTCCTTTGCCGATTCGGTCACGCTGATAGAGGACGCCGATAGGCAGTATTCTAATCTTCTATGGGAAATGAATACCGGCAAGCGCAAGGTAATGACTGATGAAACAGTTAGGAAATGGGATAAAAACGGAAACCCATTACCTCTTGAGGATGAATTTATAGTTGGCCTAGAAAACGGAGACGAAAAACTATTTTATGATTACAGCGCCGCATTCCGTGATGCAAGCATTATAAATGCCCTACATTTCATCCTGTCTCGAATAGAGGCCGCAAGCGGGTTGTCACAAGGCGCAATATCAAAAATCTTACAAGGCCAAGTCAGAACGGCCACCGAAGTCCTGTCAATGGACACCGAAACCAGAGGAACCGTTGAACTGATACGCACAGCATTCCATACCGCCTTAGAACAACTCATTTACGCAATGGATGTGTGGGCGACCGTTGCCAACGACGAGGGTTATTTCAAGGTTCCAGCCGGTCAGGTAGATTCAACAATAGAGTTTGGCGACGGCGTTGTTATCAGTGAGGACGAGGAATGGAACCGGGGCGTTACGATTACTTCCAGCGGTTGGTTGTTGCCCGAAATACTCACCGGCAGGTATTTGGGATTGCCGACAAAGACACCAGAGGATTTGGCCTATATCCGGGCAAACTTTATGCCGGGGTTGGCTGATGTGAATTAGGGGGAATAATTATGGAAAAATTAAAATCTTGTCCATTTTGTGGGAGCGAAGCAAAGTCGGGAGAATGTGTTGATGATTACAATAATCATGGGGTTTATTGTGCTAATGATGATTGTAGTTGCATTCTTGCGCAGGGAAGTTTTGAGACAGTAGAAGAAGCGGAAATTGCATGGAACGAGCGTCACCGCTCTTGGAACCTCCTTATGGAATGGCTGGATGAAATATATCCCGCTGACATATTCGACGGCTCCAGCGGCGATATAGGCCCGCAGATATTGGTTAAGTTGCGGGAGATTAACGAATTGCGGAAGAAAGATATTTAATTTCTACATTCCCACCAGAAAGGAGAATGCCGGTGCAAAAGCCATTTTCAATACAACTTGAACTCTACTTCGCCCATCCCCGCAAGACCGCCATTAACTACATTGTAGCCGACGAAAAGACAATGCCGCTCTATATACAGCTTTTTAAGAATGGCGCACCGTTCGCCTTGTCTGATGGGGCGATTATTGAGATTAACTTTGAGAACTCCGCAGGCTTGCGTTTTCCACGGCTGGGAGTAATCCAAGACAATGAACAAGGCAGAATCCTTTATGAGATTGAACCCGCCGATATAGCCATTACCGGCCAGATGAAAGCCAGCATAACGGTTGTGAATGACATGCAGCGGCTTACATGGCAAGAGTTTGAGTTTTCCGTGTCTCGGAATCTATCTGATAATCAGGTTGATCCACCGGAAACATTGGGGCCGTGGAAGAATGCTATTGAGGGGCGGTTGTCGGATTATGGGAGACGAATTATAGCACTTGAGGAACACGAAACCGACATAGATGTTGACTTATCAGGAATAAAATCCGCGCTTGACGAAGCGTTGGCCGCAATAGCCGAACTGCAAGCAACCGTCACCGAAGCCCGCAGTATAGCGAATAATGCAGCCAACACAGCGGCAGCGGCTGGGTATCGTGCGGAGGATGGTATTAGGCGGGCCGACAGTGCACAAGCGGCTGTTGACGCGCTGGCGGTTAGGGTTGCGGCGTTGGAATAAATACATAACAACATCATATTGAGGGGGGTTTGATTATGAGCACGAAACGCTTAAAAGTAACCGTAAAAGACGGTTTTGAAGAACGATTCATTGAATTTTGCGAACGATTCAGCATAAATTGCAAACAATATCCCATTGAAGCATTAAAAACAAGATTCGGCATTGACGATAATTCGCTTTCAAGCGCCAATTTAATGATGATTCTTAATAACTTTGATGGAATAAAAAGCATTGAGGATATGCCGACAATATCGCTTAGCTGAAAGGCGGTGATCCCCCATCTCGCGGCGCGGCGTTATGCGCGATAACATTGTGGAGGTTTTGAATGGCGATAATTACAGAAACAGTAGAAATCATTGGCGGCGAAACTGTCACAAAATCATGGGATGATGGAACCGGCCCGATAATTGAATTTAAGTCGCAGGAACAACTTGACGCTTGCCTTGCTGAATGGCAGGAGCGTCTTTTTCTTTCGGATTGGATTATTAAGGCTGAATTACAAGATAATCCGATTGCGCTTGAGGGGAAAGAATGTTCAGCTATGCACGATAGCGAATATTCAATAAAAACATCCGTGATTATCATTTACAAAAAAGCGTATGAAGAAAACCGAATATCAAAACATGCGGCAGAACACAGTTTGATACATGAATTGTTGCACCTAAAATATCCGATGTATAGTTTTGCCGTTGAAACCCCGCAGGATATTGAGTTTCGGGAAATGACACACGCCTCAATCGAACAAATGGCGAAATCCCTAATCATGGCGAAGTACAACATACAGTTTAGTTGGTTTAAAAACTTTTAGTTATATTAATAGGCAGGCAGAAAGAAAGGTAGAAAGATATGATACTTAAACTAAAACGAGGCACAAATTGGCTATACATCGATAACATTATTGATTTGACCGTGGAAAATGCAAAGCCCGAAATTGAAACATCCGAAGAACCTGAACGCGTTTCAACAATTATTTATTCCAGATGGCATAAAACAGGAGTTGTCGCGCAGGAGGCGATTGATTGCAATGAAACATCGTACCTCTTAAACGACAACGGGAAAACCATTGAAAAATTAATCTAAATCAATAACAACGCCTGCCTATTGATATGATTAAAAGAATAACCCCGCGCCTGATGGTCGTTTTATTTTTCCAGAAAGGAGTTGGTATTTTGCCAGAAACAAAAGCAGAGGCGCGAAAACGCGCAAAAGCGGAGGGATTCCCACTAAGCAATGTCGTGCAATCAGATGATGGTGGATGGTTTATCGCGCCGAATGGTATAGAATCTTCCGCCGCGAAGAAAGCGTATGCGAATTGCCGCGCTGATGGCGGCGATAAAGAGAAATGCGCAAAAATCGCCTGGACGGTCGAGGAAAAAGCAAAATAATTTCAAGATGCCGAATGGTGTCTTTTTATTTTTATCCGCTTATTGAAACGGAATAAGTTATCGGACTTACAACCGAATGAAAAGGAGAATTTATTATGTCAGAAATTAACCCTACTCCAACAGCAGAACCTACCCCGATATTTCCCAGCCCCCCAGCGGAACCGGCCGCGCCCGCTCCATCGGTTGAGCCAAAAGCCGAACCCAAAGAGCCAGCAACCTTGCAATTCACACAGGACGCATTAAACGCCATGCTTGCCAAAGAAAAAGGCACAGGCGAACGAGCGATTTTAAAGCAGCTTGGAATTGCCGATAAATCTATTTTGCCCGATACGGTAGCGGCATTCAAGGCTTATCAAGAAGCACAAGCCAAAGCAGAGGCCGATAAGCCAGAAGTTGAACGGTTAAAAGGCGAATTGGAATCCGCAAAAAGCTTTGAAACCAAATATGCAGAAGCAGCCGCAAAAAATGAAGCCTATGAGCAGGAAAGGCTTGTGCTTCAATATGGATTTTCCAAAAAGCAGGACGAAACGCCGGGGGATTACAATGACCGGCTACAGGATGTGATTGCTTTGATTAACCGCCGCATGACTGACGAAAAGGACTTTGAGCAGGCGGCGGCAGATTATTTCAAGAAAAATCCATTGACGGACAATGCCCCGACAGAACCCAAACCGGAATTGAAACTTCCAACAGCAGGAACCCCCGGTATGCCCCCTGCACAATCGGAGGTCGATTCCCTAAAAGCCCAGTATCAAAAGGCGGCGTCGCTTAGAAACACCGCCGAAATGTCACGCTTGACGCGGTTGGCAAAAGAGAAAAAAATTAAACTATTTTAGGAGTGAACTAAATGGCAACTACATTGACAGATACCATAAATTATAGCGGAATGCTACATACCAAAACAGACGAAACCACCCGGCTTTTGGATGCTATTTACGAAAGAGGGCGTGACGGCGGCAGCATAGTAACAAATTCAGTCGAATTTGTCCTTGCCAGCAGCTATGACATGGGTGAGCCTGAACAGCCGAATATCAGTGAAACACAATCCCTGACGGCCCCGGAACCGGAAACCACCGAGCGGGAGCAGGAAAGCAACGTTGTGCAGATTTTCCAGAAATCCGTTGCTGTTTCCTACATGAAGCAGTCCAATTTCAATGCTTTGGGTGGCGTGAACCTTGCGAATGCGACAAACAATGTTCCGAATGAACTCGACTTCCAAGTTGGGCGCAGGCTATCGAAAATGCGCATGGATTTAAACCATACGCTGGTTAATGGCGTATACCAATACACAAAGGGTAGCACCACCATTGCGCCGCGCACAAGAGGTATTCTCCAAGCACTGGTAACGAATAAGTTTGACGGCAGTGCAGACCCATTCAGCAAAAACATGGTGAATGATGTTCTTATGAACTCCATCAAAAACGGCCTTGACCCGGCAGGACTTGAAATCTGGATAAACCCCGATATGATGGATTTTATCACCGACACCTATATGCTTCTCCCCGGAACCAATCTGCCCGACACGCGGACTGTTGGCGGCGCTTCTTATAGCACGATCTTCACGGCCTACGGAGAAGTAAATATCTATTGGGACACGCAGATTCCCACCGCTAAATTGCTGTTTCTTAACATGGGGCAGCTTGCAGTGGCCGAAAAGCCTTACATCAACGAGCAGGGCGAGAATTTGGGCATTGTGTTCTATGAGCCGCTTGCTAAACTCGGCGCAAGCGAGCGCGGGCAGCTCTATGGAGAATTGGGCTTTGATTACGGGGCCGAATGGCATCACGCCGTGCTTGAAAATGTGCATTAACAAGGAGGTCATACAATGTATAAACTTGTTAAGGGCAAGTTTGTAAAAACCGAAGAGCAACCCAAAGTGCCCGAACCGGATTATGGATTTAATTCATTTTCTACGCAGGAACCCGACCCCGAAGAAGAAAGGCCCACACCGCGCCGAGGCCGACCTAAAGCGGAGGACTAAGATATGAAATATCGTAAGAAGCCGGTTGTGATTGAGGCAATTCAGTGGACGGGGATAAACGCAAGTGAAATATTTTCATTTGTTGGCAAAAAGCTAAAATATTATGTTGACGAGGATATGAGCACGGCATATATCGCCGGTCAGGGCCCGCCTGTCTGCGTAATGGAGATTCCAACACTTGAGGGTGTTATGAAAGCCCTATCGGGCGATTACATCATCAAAGGTGTAAATGGTGAGTTTTATCCTTGCAAGCCTGATATATTCGCCAAAACATATGAACTGGAGGGCTAAGCCATGCTTAAAGTGATCGAGCCTTTCCATGACCCCGAAACCCAAAAGACCTATGCAGTAGGCGAAGAATACCCCAGCAAGACCAAACAGGCTCATATTGCCTACCTCATGGGAACCGGCAACAAAATAGGCAAGCCGCTCATTGAAGAAACCGGCTCCTTTGGCATGGATTATGCCGAGGAACCGAAGCGGCGTGGCAGAGGGTTTATGAGCGAGGATGAACAGGGTTAAATCCTTGTAATTATGCGGATTTTCGTTGTATTTATGGCTGAAATGTGCTATAATTATTATCAGGGGATAGGTATGTACAGCCGACAAGCGGGTAGCCTTGCCCGTTTCCCCTAAATTATTTTAAGGCGAATACGAAAGGCGGTATTAAAAATGGTGTATGAAGTAATAGGAAAAAAATGTTCCAATCACAATCCATCGGAAAATCTTTTGTTGCGAGAAATGACAGATAAAGAAGCGGCAGAATATGCAAGGCAAGGCGTAGGACGCGGCGCAGTTTATGCTTGTCGCCATGGTTGCGGAACTATTGTTAATTGGTTATTTGCCGGTCAGAATGTCGAGACTGCAAAATGGGCGTTAAGGGACAGATATTGCCTTGAACCATATGATGGTGAATGGATAGAAACAAAATAAATAATTAAGCGTCTGCAACCGCGGGCGCTTTCTTTATGCCCGGAGGTGACACAATGGCATTACCTGATTTTCTTTTCTACACAGATACCTACATGGGAATCTCAATCCCCGAATCAGACTTTCCCCGCCTTGCTGTCCGGGCTGATGAAGAAATCCAAGTCTTTGAGCGCAAGTTTACCGTTACCGGCGAAGAAGTCCAGCGCAAAAAGGCCGTGTGCGCCATTGCTGATGCGCTGTACACGTTTGAAACCGTAGCAAGTCAAATGATACCAGTAAGCGAAAGCGGCACTGTAGGGGCTTCTAGCGTGTCCATAGGGAGCGTGTCAACTTCATTCAAAGCACCGGATGTGAATAGTCTTGGACTTGACTTGACGGACGCGGGGCAGCAGCGGACGTTTTATAATCTGCTTAAAAAGTATATGGTGGTTTATCGGGGCCTATAAATCAAGTCCACCCATATCATCGCTAATCAACTTTCTAACGTACTCATTGACGGTCATACCCTTTCCGTCTGCATGAGCCTTGATAATATCGCGCTTGCCCTTATTTACCACAAGTTGAATCCTATCGTATCTAACTTTAAGATTTGCATCATTCCATTTCTTATTGGATAACCGTTTTTTTTCTGACATTGGCATATAAACACCTCCACCATAAGTATAGCCCATAAATGGCACTTATGCAAGTGTACAAGATACACAAAAGCACTTGTGTAAGTTTATGCATGATTCCGTCTTGCATAACACTTGTGTAAGTGCTATACTATAGTCACAGGAACAAACAAAGTGATTATGGAGGGCATGACAATGAAGCTAATTGAAAATATGATACTTGCCGAGCTTGAAGCGGAACGCAAAGAGGCGATGGCGCAATTTAATTCTGCAAATGCCGCAATTGAGAAAATCCACGGACAAAAAAACTATCAAGATGAAGTAGCGAAATATTTTGTTGGTGGCATGGTAGGTTTTCGCAAAGATAGGAAAAGAGTAAATAGATCAATCAACCAATACACTGACAATGCGGTCAAGGCTTGCGAACAATACGAAAGGCGAGACACTGCCGAGGCTAGGCTCAAGTCCCTACAAGACGCAATATGCTTCATAGAGCACAACGCGCCCGCCCATGAAATAGAAGCTATGACTTGTCGGATGATAAAAGAACGCAAATTGGAATCCGCTATCGAATCCGCAAAATCGCTAAAATGGGAAAAGGTTACTGGACATTATGGCATTGCTTATCAGTACGGGGGATTTGTTGTTGAGCGTGTTGACGTTGGATTTGTTGCTGTTAGGGATAAGGCGGGAAATTTGCTGACGCACTGCAAGACGGTAAAAGAAGCTAAGGCGTTTGTGTCTCTTGCTATATCAAAGACGGCATAAAACAAAAATAATTAAGGCTCACCATCCGGTGGGCTTTTCTCGTGCCCGAAAGGAAAGAGCAATGATAATCATCAAGCCCCGTCAACTTCCCGACAGTCCGGACTACAAAACAGCCTGCCAACATACTATCACAGCCTACAATGTCTACAAAATCGGCACAGCCACCCATTATCACAAGACCATCATAAACAGCGCCGCATTCATGGACTTTAAGCGTCAATGGCAAGAGGCCACCACAGGCACCACAGCGAACAATCCCGCGCTAATTGTTATTCCGCAGGGCGCGGATGGCAAAACCTTTGTGGATTCCATTGCGTTTGACGAGTTGGATAGCAGGGACGGGTTTTTCACCTTGCGCGACAATGACAAGGTTTATTATGGCGTCGGCCCGGACATAACCACATCAACCGAGTGGAGCAACTTTATTCCGACAAAGGTACACGGCGTTGTGACGGTGAAATCGGTGGATATCAAGAAGAATCTGGCGGGGGATGTGGTGCATATTGAGGCGGGGGGTTAAAAATAAAAAATAAATTCATATTATAATATTGTATTTATTGGTCAGCGCCTTTGATGGGCGTTTTTTTTCTTTGCAAAATTAAGCCGCCTTGGCTAAATAAAGGAGATTTGTATTATGAAAAAGACAAACGATATGCCTATATTGGAAAGTAGCATTATCCCGATTTATGAAAGCAAATGCATTGATGGCAGCAATTTGCATGAACAGGTTGTAAACGCTCGCGAATTGTGGGAACGCCTTGAAAGCAAACAGGAGTTTGCGAATTGGGTTAAAAAACGCCTTGCAGATGTAGATGCGATTGAGAATGTGGATTATTTCACGCTTGATAAAAAAATCAATCGTCAAATCCTAAAGGAATACATAGTCACAATGGATATCGCAAAAGAAATGGCAATGCTTGAACGCAATGTTATTGGGAAGATGATTCGCCGATATTTCATTGAGGCTGAAAAACGCTATAGGGAAATCAAAATTACTCGCGCCCGCGCAAAAGCCGAACGCAAATTATTCACTGATATCATCCGCGAACTGATACCCGAATCCCCTAACAAGAAATGGGCATACAAACAGTTCACAGATTTAGTCTATAAGCACGTGACCGGGTACAATGCAAAGCAGCTCCGCGAGTTATACGATAAGCCAAAAGACTTTAATGCACGTGATCTTCTTACAGCGCAGCAGCTTAAAGAAGTTCTGAAATATGAAAGCATTATCCAGGGCTTGCTGCAACTCGGTCAGGATTATGCAGGAGTTAAAGCAATCCTAGATAATCCCGCAGCATATTTACCATCAAAGAGCGCCTAACAAGGCGTTATTTTTATGCTCTGGAGGTGACACATGGCCTTTTCCGTGAAAGTCAAATTGGATTTGCCGAAGGCTGACCAAGTTATAAAAAATGTGGGGCTGGATGAAAGCGGGGCGGTTCAGAGATTCCATACGGCGAATGTTTTGCGCAGGATTCAGAAGTATATGTGGTTTAAATCTGGCGCAGCTATTAAAAAAATGATAGCCGCTACTGATATTGATAAACCGGAAATTATTATTCCGGGACCGGAATCCAGGTTTCTTTATCATGGGATGCTCATGCTTGGAGACGAAACCAATAGCGCATGGGCAAGAAAAGGCGAAACAAAGCATGTTGTCAATGTCCCGCTGAACTATAACAAGGAGAAAAACCCCCTTGCTGGTCCTTATCCAGACAGGGCGCTTGTGGCGAATGAGGGGGACATCCTTGTTTCGGAGTTACAACGCTATATTGATTATCTGGCAGGGAGGGCTAAATGAGTGATTTAGAAAGAATCAGAGAATGGATAAAATCCTTCCCCGGTATGCCGGAAGATATGGCGATTGATTATACCCACAACAATCCCATAAACGCCGGATTGTTCCCGCAAGGCAGACAGGAAATAAGCCGCAGGAAAGCGAACATTGCCAGCGAAGATGTAATTGTTACTAATCAGTACAATTTGAGCCTGATGCCGATATTCGTTAAATCCCCCGGTGATGATGAACAAGCCACTCAAAACGCTGAATGGGTAATGGATTTTCAGCAATGGGTACAAGATCAATCAATCATGGGTGAGGCTCCCACCTTTGGCAACTATGATACAGATAGCGAAATCATCCGCGCACAAAATGGCATGTTCTACAATGACCGCGATAGCGGAGTAAGTGCCTATACTGCGGTTTTGACGATTCAATTCAAAAAATACTACAAAGGAGAATAAGTATGGCAGGAGAACAATTAACCCGTCCAAAATTAGCGCACTTTATGGATACGGCACCAGGCACCAGTACGCCCACATATAACAGAATTGGCGAGGGCCATTCCGATCTGTCGGTAAGCACAAACCCGGAAATCGAAACTCAACAGTGGATCGATCAGGAGTCCGCAACATCTTTTCTCAAAAGCTACGCAATTTCTATAGACGCAACGCAGATAGCCTTTAAAGGAGATCCCGTATTTGATTTTGTCGACGATCTTGGTTTCAAGCAAGCCGTTTTGTCGGACGCGGAAACAACTGTTATTGAGGCAAGAATTTACAAATCCAGCACTACTTCCGGTCCCTATCCTGCAAAGCGCTGGAGGGTGAATATTGCGGTTAATAACTATGGCGGCGCAGGCTCCGATCCGCTGCAACACGAATATACAATCAGCGTTATGGGGGATCCCACATTCGGAACATTTGATCTTGATACGCTGGCATTTACAGCGACTGCATAAGGAGAAGCTATGGCACAGAATAAGCTTAGAATCGACACTGGAGCGGTTACCGTAGAAGTAAATGACAATGGGGATGAAATTTGCTTTGTCCCGGATGTATCTTTTGTCAAGCGATTTGAGGCCCTATATGCTGAAATAGACCGTAGGGCAGAAGAATTTAAGAAGCGCGAGACGGAACTGAACGCCAACGATGGCAAGGATGCCAATGGCGTTCCAGAGAATATGCGGGATCGCATTGCATTGGTCGAAGAGGTTTGCCTATATTGCGAAGAAAAGATCGATGGCCTATTCGGAGAGAATTCCTGTAAAAAGGCGTTGAATGGAGCAATGCATCCCAATTATTATGCTGAGCTTCTGGCGGGATTGGCCCCATTTATCCAGGACATTAGAAACAAGAAGATAAGTAAATACAAAAAGTAGGGATTTTATGAATCTTCTCATTAATGATCCGCCAACCGAAATTGAGGTTTGCGGCATTTTTTATCCCATTGACGCCCATTATCGCAATTGCCTTGTCATTCTTTCTGCTTTTGAAGACATAGAATTGACCCATAGTGAACAGCTTGAGTTGATGCTTGAAAGATTATTTACAAAAATACCAGACCATCCCGATGCAAAAATCCCACCCGATAGAAGGGCTGCCGTAAATGCGGCTATAGACTTCTTAAATTGCGGGGAAGATTTGAAGCTCTCAAAAGACGGCCCGACATATTCGTTTACTCAAGATGCGAAATACATACGCTCTGCCATGGAAAAATCCCACCGAATCAATCTTGAAGAAGTGGGGTTTCTTCATTGGTGGAAATTTATCTACCTTTTCTTTGATCTGGATGAGAATTGCTTTTTTGCCCGGCTCACCGATTTGCGAAGCCGGAAAAAGAAAAATAAATTGACCAAAGAAGAAAAGATGTATGTAAGCGAACATCCGGAGTTATTCAATCTCAAGCGCTTGGAAATGACAATCGATCAAGAGTTGGAGGATGAATTCAATGCACGATATAAGGCGGCGGCGGCCCGCAGAGATAGAGGTGATTTGATTGGCTGATGGTAAGGTGGTAATTGATACCACTCTTAATAAAGAGGATTTCGAAAAAGGAATAACAAGCCTGAGTAAATCCTTCGAAAAATTAAACACAGCCATCAATAGCCTGGCCGCTACAATCAACAGCGCCTTTGGAAGTAATATGGTTTCCCGGATTGACGCTGCTGCAAAAGCACAGGACAGGCAAGCCACCGCTGCAAAAAAAGCCAAGGAGGCAGTTGAGGAGCAAAAACAGGCGCAAGAGGAATTGACCGCAGCGGAGCAGAAATCGCAATTCGAAGAAGATTTTGCTGCGGCCATTGAAAAGATGAGGCAACGCGAAGCTGCAATGCATTCGCAGGTTGAATCTATCCATGCGGTAGAAGAGGCAGAAAAAACTCTTGCGGACTCCTCCGCCGTATCCGCCGAAAAGATTATGCAAAATACCGGCGTCGTCTCTGATGCTATGGAAAAAATGGCTGCAGTTACCAAGGAATCCATGGAACAATTTTCTTTGGATATTCCGGAAGGAGCTGTTGATATTATCCCCGCATCCGTTGGGGAAAATGTGCAAGAATTACAGATCGCCACGGCTACTATTTCAGGATCGTTGGATGAAGTCAAGCAAGGCATGGCTGATGTTGGGGTTGCTGCCACCGGTGCGTTTGGACCAAATACACAGAAGCAGATTGATACATTGACTCAACGGCTGGCCCGCCAGCAGGAGGCCGCACAAAAGGCCGCTCGCGACGTTGAGAGTATCCGCCGCCAATATGAAGCGCTTGTGGGCATGGAGGCCACGCCTGCTTCTCTTCGGAGGATGGAAACTGAGCTTTCCAGAGTACAAAAGGAAATTCAAAAAGCCGAAAAAGAATACGCCAATCTCGAAACATCCTTGCGGAAAGTACAGGAAGCAATGGAATTCGAAAGATTGGCGACCGGCGTAATCTCTCCACAAAACGCCGTGGAGGCGGACCGCCTTGAGAGGGAATTAGATTCTGTCGGCCAGAAACTGAGTGAAATGGACGATAGGGCGCAACAATTGCAATCATCCATTGCAGGGATTAGGTTAAGCCCGGAACAATCGGACGAAGCGCAAAGATTGGCGGATAAATTACAGAACGCTGAAGAAAAGGCCGCCCGCCTGGCGGACGAGGCCGCACGCACGGAAGGGCAACTCGGAGAAGCATCCAGCGCTGCCTCCGCTTTCGGCGGAGAGTTTTCCGCGATTATCACTGTTGTAAAAAAAGTAATAAGTGTAATTTCCAAGATAGCCGATACCGTCGGAGATGTATTTTCCAAAGTCAAGTCTGCGATTTCCAAAGTGACATCCGGGATAGGCTCTATATTCTCTATATTCAGCAGCGGATCCAAGATCTCCAAGAAAGATCTTGGTGGTTTAATGGATTCATTCGGCAAGCTTGTGAAGCGCATCATTGCCCTGGGCGTCGCGGCGCTCATATTTAACCAGATTCGCAGGGCATTGCGGCAATTGGTTGACTACCTCAATGATGCAATGAGGGTTAATAACCAATTTGTGAGCTCCCTGGCATCAATCAAGGGGAATCTACTGACGGCGTTCCAGCCAATATATGAGGCGATAATGCCTGCGCTGAATACCCTCATGGCGGCCCTAGCGCGGATTACAGCCTACATAGCGGCATTCGTTAATCTTCTGTTTGGCAAGAGCGTACAGGCCAGCCAAGACAGCGCCAGTGCCTTATATGATCAAACCAAAGCTTTAAATGCAACTGGAGCTGCCGCGAAAAAAGCCGCTGGAGCATTAGCGGCCTTTGACGAGATTAATGTGTTGTCACAGGAGACGGCAGCGGGGGCGGGAGCGGCAGAGACTGTGGTTCCGGATTTTGATTTTGATTTTTCTGGAATAGAGTCATTTTTAGACCAGTTTGATACTATACCAGAGGCAGCTTATGCCCTGGGGAAATCTATTGCAGAAAATATCGCCAACGCCTTGGCAAATATTGATTGGTCCAAAGTAAAAGAGCAAGCAAGATTAATCGCCGCAAGTATAGCTGAATTTATAAACGGGTTCATAGATACTCCTGAATTCTGGTATGAGCTCGGACATACGCTAGGCGAGGGAATCAACACAGCTTTTGAGTTTTTAGAGGAATTTGCCGATAGATTAAAATGGCATGAGCTTGGAGAAATGCTGGCCTATGGGCTAAACACTGCTATAGAATTTTGGAATCCTGAACAAGCGGGACGCGCTATTTATAAAAATATCAATGGTATTTTAGACACCATCTATACAACCCTCACCAAGACCAATTGGGGCGAGCTGGGAGCAAAACTGGCAACGTCCCTCAATGCTATCTTCGATGGACTGAACTGGGATTTATTGGGTAGGACATTTGCCGCCGGGTGGAATTCACTTGTTGATCTCATTCACGATTTTGTGACTACTTTTAGATGGGAAGATTTCGGCGCAGATATTGCTGACGCGATCAATGGCTGGTTCGATGAAATCGATTGGGGGAAAACGGCGGCCACTATTTCCACTGGAATCAATGGATTATTTGCCTCAATTAAAACATTTCTAAAAAATGTAAAATGGGAGGAAATCGGAAAAGACATAGGAGAATTTCTTGGCGGCATAAAAATCGAATGGGACCTAATGAAAGATTCAATCTCTACAGGGCTAAAAGGACTAATCACTTTGATTGGCGCTTCCTTGCGGGATGTGGATTGGGCAGAGGTGGCGAAATCTTTATCCAATTCCCTGAAGGGTGCCCTTGAAGTAGCGATGGATGTAGCAAAGGAAATAAACTGGCAAAAGATTGGCGAAAATATAGCGACGTTTATAGCGAATATAGATTGGTCTGGCGTTACGTCCGCAATCTTCCGGGCATTTGGGAATTTGCGCGCGAGTTTGGATATCCTTCTTTTTGGCTTGATTAAGGACGCTCTGATAAGCATTGGAGAATTTGGATATAAGCACATACAAGATGCCGGCGGGAACATTATCATAGGATTATGGAATGGAATGCTTGATGCGCTCGGAAATATAGCATCATGGGTTTACAACAACATCATTAAGCCTTTTATTGATGGGGTGAAAGAAGGGTTTGGCATCCACTCCCCATCCACCGTCATGGCGGAGATTGGTGTATTTTTAATAGAGGGATTAATAGAAGGGATATCATCCATAATACAATCCGCGCTAGACATATTCGATGGCCTCTGGAGCAGCATCCCTGAAATGGCCTCCACCGCTTGGGAAGGAATAAAGGCAATCTGGAGCCTCGCAACCGAATGGTTCAACACAACCATCATTACGCCCATTTCGGAATTTTTCGCCGGGCTCTGGGCCAACATCTCTCAATGGGCATCCGATACATGGAACAAAATTGTTGAGGTGTGGAATAAAGTCTCAGAGTGGTTCAATACCAAAATCATTATGCCTGTATCTGAATTCTTCGATGGCCTCTGGAAGAACATATCTCAGTGGGCAAGCGATGCATGGATCGCCATTATGGGCGTTTGGGAATCCGTCTCAACTTGGTTCAATGAAAATATCATTACGCCACTCACTGAGGCATTCAGATCTTGCGCAAATAGCATTCTTGGATTTTTCGAAACTTTGGCGAATGGAATATTAACCGCCTTTGAAAATGTCGTTAATGGAATTGTTGATGCGGTTAACAGTCTACTTGAAAAATTGCCCACTAAATATCTTAAAAAATGGGGCCTTGATATTTCGCTATCCCATGTTTCCTTGCCCCGCGTTTCCATTCCCAAATTAGCCACCGGTGCGGTCATCCCACCTAACTCGGAATTTCTGGCGCTCTTGGGCGATCAGCGAAGTGGGCGAAACATCGAAGCGCCGGAAGGATTGATACGAGACATCGTGCGGGAAGAATTATCAAATCTGGAATTGCAGGCTTCTCCAGTTTATCTTAATGCCGATCCAGATATGGCCGCCCTAATAAGACTTATTTTCCCAATGCTCAAGCGGGAAGAAGGCCGTGTTGGCGTTAGTTTAATAGGAGGTGCTGCCACTTGATCACGGTAGATGGCACAAGATACAATGTCGGCGTTATCTCATTAAAGCGCAAGGCGGATTTTCTGGACAAATACGCGAACCGCACGGAGGACGGCGTACTCCACCGGGAACTGATAGGCGTATATTTCAACTATCAACTCCAGCTCGGATGGAGTCTGCCGGATCCCAATGGATACAATAAGCTGCGGGATAAACTCACCGAACCAAAGGAATTCCACACAGTCACCGT
>Ga0154000_1000113_pt1 | contig 23289 bp, 17 predicted proteins | sample TSNC084MetaG_FD_104674 | JGI IMG/M metagenome (GOLD analysis project Ga0154000, IMG submission 104674) | Attine ant fungus gardens microbial communities from North Carolina, USA - TSNC084 MetaG | ecosystem: Host-associated > Fungi > Mycelium > Unclassified | place: USA: North Carolina, Lumber... | reverse complement strand
CTAAAGAAAGCAGGTCTCAACGACCAAATTACTAACTTTTTTAATAGCTATCATGCCAATTGATCTACCACATACTCATGGAACAACTTCCTCTCTCTTTCATTTCCTACAAATATTGGGGTGGGTCAAGGATTGGCCCTTTCACCTATTCTCTCTACTATATACCTGTCTCCCATTTTAAAAACATATCAAAAATGTTTAAAAAATACAAACAAAGAAATCCCAACAAATATTCTTTCATACATTAACAATGGTCTTATCATTTCACAAGAGAAGAGTTTTGAATGCTCCTTATCCTTTCTCATAGATAGCTATAGTGTAATCTCCAATCTTCTCAAAGATTCAGGCCTCGCCATTGAACACCAAAAGTTGGAGGTCTTTCATTTTTCAAGAGCCCACTCCACTCCCAATCATTCTATTGACCTCACCAGTGCTAGCAGGCCTGTTCTATACCCCAAGCCTATATAGTGATACTTAGGATTTTACTTTGATTGCAAACTCACATTCCAACAACATGTTCACTTCTATGCCACCAAATGCCTTTCCACCCTCAAAGCCATGAAAATGCTAGGCAACTCATCACAGGGCCTACTTTCCCTTCAGAAACATCTACTATACCATACATGCATCCTACCTATTGCCACATATGGATTCCAGCTCTGGTTTTTCAAAGGTTTGTGTATGTCAAATAACATCAAAGATCTCAACAAAATGCAATGAAGAGCTGCACTCTGGATCACTGGTGCTTTCAAAACTGCACCATTGGCTGGGATTGAAGCCATTGTGGGCCTCATCCCCATCACACTCTATCTCAAAAAACTCAATGGTCATCATCATCTCCACTATGCTTCCATCCCACGCAACCATGCTGTTAATTCACTCTTGGACTCTCAACATGCAAAAAACGTCTCCTCTCACAAATTTGCACTTTCAAACCTCACTGATAAACAAAAAACGAAACTCAAAAGTCCTATTTCTGATATCAATAATTGTTTATCTGAAATCAATAATTCTTTTATTCCCTTTTATTTTATTTTCTCACCTAGTTTGAGATTAGTCGATCATTTCTCTAAAAAAATTTCCTTTTATTCTCCTTTATCTTCAGATGACAAAGAACTATATAAAAACATCAATAATCTAAATGTCGTATTTCACCAATCTCAAATTCACTCCCACAGCACTGCCATCATTGCAGATGGTAGTATCAAGAAATCCAATACTACAACATCTGTTGCTTATATCTGGAAGGATAATTGTATGATCAAACAAACCAGTCTCCAAGCTATGAACGTCACCCCTGTAGAAGCTAAACTCATGGCCATTTGCATTGGACTTTCATTTGCTCTAGACAGCCATAACAATTATAATATCACTGTCATCACCGATTCACTAGTTGTAGCTAGGAAAATAATAGAGTCACATGTAAACCCTCTCCAGGCAGTTGTTACCTCTTTGGCTTTAAAAATCAAAACATTCCTGAGCAAAGACAACTGTAACACCATACAATTTTAGCACTGCCCAAATAAAGCCAAATGGCCCAGACACCAGCTCATAGATAAACAAGCAAAAGAATCACATAATCTCCCCACCTTCCCTAGCAAAAACTCCTATCTCTTCAGTAGAAAGAAAGAATGTGATGATATCCTCTGTAAATGGCAGACCTCATTTCTCACCAACCTGAACAAGGGTCAACTCTTCATGGAGCTTGAAGATACTAAACTCAAGACCATCAAACCTACATATACTAAAAAGGGGTCATGGTTACCCTCTATTAGCTTCTATAATTCCCTATGTGCTTGAGTTACACACTTAATCACAGGACATACTTCTATCGGTGAATACAGACAACAGTTCTTCCCCAATTTATCCAGCAGCTGCCTGTGTGGCCAAGCTGAGGTACAAACTCAAGAACATATTGTCCTATATTGTAGTCTGTATGATCCCACCACTCGCCCAATCAATAGATGCCTAAACAATTTTGTCCATTTTTTACATGACAATCCTACAGCATTTAGCTTCAACAACAGATAGTCCCAATTTCTATGTGACTTACATAAACACATTTCCCTCCCTCTTATTCATTCTTCCCCCCCTTTTTTTTTTCTTTACCAATTTCTTTAGCTCTTCATTTCATTATAGTTAATCCTTCCTTTACAGCTACAGTATTATAAGTAGATACAGTGTATCTACCATGGTCTGCCTATGTGCCCCATGTAATAAATTGTTGAATTAAAAAAAAAGAAAAAAAAAGGATTATGTCACATCACAAGTCACATGATGAGTGTGGGAAAGTAGTGCACAGACCATGTAGTAGTTGTATAAGTAGTGTACAGAATTAAATAAGAACTCTATTAAGTTCTTCTTGTCAACTCAGACTTAAAGGGTAATTAAGTTATCTCAGGCTAAGTTACTACAGTAACCATTATGGTACCATTTATTAAATCACTGATATCTCAGAAACTGCCATGATTAATACTTTGCTTTTAGGCATCAGAGAAGCCCTCTTCATACTGCTCAGAATGAGTTTAAAACAATGCTGAGGCAATTAATATTTGTGAAGATATGAAGTCCTCAATATTTGCACATGAACTTAATTAATTCATAGATACTCATCTGTCCTTTCTTAGAACAAAGGACAGCCTCCATATGGTTAAGTTATCTCTAATTTAAGTAAAAGGGCACTACCATATGTAGAACAATAGGTAGTAGCATGTGATAATCTGTCCTAGTGCACAGACCATTACAATTATGTATATAAGAACTTATAGTCTGAGGATTAGACCTCAGACTTAACAACATCTTTTGCTGCTCATCTAACTTTGCTTTTTTGAGCCTTTTGAATACTAAATTTATCTATTACAAATCAGTAAGTGGCTATCACAAAAGGTCACTTACTTATTTTGTGATGAGTTGAAATATAGATTCAAAAGTGCTTATAGGCAGAGTTAGACAAGTGACAAGAGATGTTGTTAAGTCTGAGGTCTAATCCTCAGACTATAAGTCCTTATATACATAATTGTAATGGTCTGTGTACTAGGACAGATTATCACATGCTACTACCTATTGTTCTACATATGGTAGTGCCTTTGTACTGTCAATAGCAATAGTTTAACCTTATGGAGGCTGTCCATTGTTCTAAGAAAAAGGACAGATGACTATCTATGGGTAATTAATGAAGTTCATGTGCAAACATTGAGGCCTTCATATCTCCACTAATATTAATTGCCTCGGTGCCGTTTTAGGCTCATTCTGAGCGGTATGAAGAGGGCTTCTCTGATGCCTAAAAGCGAAGCTTATATTGTGGCAGTTTCCGAGATATTGGCAATTTAATAAACAGTACCATAGTGGTTACCAGTTGATCTGCCTAATATCTCGGCCAATACTGATCGCTTCGAGGCATGACTAGTATCTATCAAAAGGTCTTTTCAAGATCTTTCCATAGCCATTGAGACCGTGAGAATCAATGAAGAATTGATAGAGATATGGCCGAATGAAGTTTGTGACAAGGACTCTATTGAGTTCTTCTTGTCAACTTGGACTTGGAGTAGATTTAAGTTGCCTTGGCTAAAGTCTTATACCAACTTAGAACTCAGAAAAGTGCCATAAGATGACTTTCAAGCCCTTAAGATAGTGGCAGATATTAAAATTCCATTGCTCCTCTCTCAGACTCTCTGAGTATTATATTAAAAATACAAACTGATGAGACTCAATTAAAAATGAATAGAAAAGGAAACTCTTTCTTCTTCTAGCCTCTCTTACTTCTCTCCTTCATAACATTACTATGTGAACATAACAGACATCACCTCTCTATCCTTCATACCCACTAGGCATAACTATGTGATCCTACTTTACCTCTATACTTCACTCCTACCTGATATCCCCTAACCTCCAAACTGGCTTCCTTCTACTCCAAATATAATCTAGAAACACATGACAGTATGTACAAGCATCAGCAACATGTTTGTTGTTCAACAGTGCATCTACTTCTTGACTGAGTCTAGCAGTGATGGGATCACTAGTCACTGATAGACTTTTGATCTCTTGTCTTGGTGTCATGTTAGTCTAAGTCTGCTCTAGATTAAAATTATATCACATTCCAAAGATGTTCTTGACCCTCTGAGTTCTAGAGTATTAACATTAATAGTTTGTCTCTGAGAAATCTAATGCTAGCTTATCAGTCTTGCCTTCTGAGGTATATGCTATTCTAGCATGTGGCAACTTGGTAACTACCTAATAGAAGTATCCTATCTTAAGTCTAGATTAAGTCTGGGGCTTGTAGGAGGTCTTTAGAGTAAGTTCCAATAGTGAAATCTAGGGGTATAATTTGTATTCTATGCTACATTTCTGTTATGAGAGCTTCAAAAAGGAAATAACTTCCTGTGCATTTGAACAGTTAATTCACAATCTCAAGACATATAATGGAATAAAACTATAAATAACATAGAAACCTTAAGTAAACCATATCACATGATTAGATCAGGTGATTGTAGAATATTCCAGAAGAACATGTGATTATAAGACTTTAGTACACAGATTATGTAAAAATAGTATAAGTAGTGCATAGAATATAATGAAGAACTCTATTGAGTTCTTTCTAAACATCCACCTAGGATGAACTCTAAGTCCTTCATAGTCTAATGTTAACAATTTCCACAGAAAATTTGCTGGTAACATAACAATGTTATAATCTCTTGTGGCTCAATTTCTACACAACTGCCATAGAGATAGTCAGCAAGACTGCTACCATGAACCTTTCTTTTTTCTCAGCAAAGAATTTGAGAGAAAGAAGAAACTGTCTCTTTAAGGAACCTACTTTGTGAAGAATAACAACAGCCTTGCTTCACCTAAATGCTCTCCCCTACTTTCTTCATCTTACAAAAATAGTCCTTCTCTATTATCATCTTCAGTCATACTCACATCTTTTCCTTTTCCTCTTTCTCCTAGCTCACCTAGAGATACTTTTTAGACACCTAATAAACATTTTTTACCTAGTACTATTGTTAGTTCTTCCATGTCTACTATGCTGATTATACTTGAACCATCAGGGATATTGTGGGATATCTAGAAGTGTTGAGACATAAGCTTGCTAGATCTTGATCATAACCCTATTATAGAGCTTGTTCTTATGTATCATGAATATTTACTTGTTTGTAAAAGTAATAGAATTATATCACAAACTTCATTTATACCTATCTCTATCAATTCTTCAATATTTTCTATGGTCTTAACAGCATCAAAAAGCTCTTAAGAAGAGCTTTTAACTAATACCAAATATACCTCAAGGCAATCAATATTGGCCAAGCTATCAGGCAATCAGTAGATAACCTCTATAGTACCATATATTAAATTACTGATATCTTAGAAACTGCCATGATCAAGACCTCACTTTTAGGGTCAGCTGAAGCCCTTTGAATTATGCTCAGGATGATCTTGAGGCAATTAATATCAACAAAGATATAAAGTCCTCAATATTTGTATATAGACTTAATTAATTACCTATCAATACTCATCTGCCTTTTCTTAGAACAGAGGACAGCCCCAATATGTTCAAGTTATCACTATTTCCAGTACAAAGACACTATCATATTATCACAAAAGGTCAGTTACTATTTGTGATTGGATTAAGGATTGATTCAAAAAGTGCTTATAAGCAAAGTTTAGACAGTGACAAGAGATGTTGTTAAGTCTGAGATCTAATTCTCAGACAGGAAATCCTTATATATAGAATTGTGATGGTCTATATACTAGAACAGATCATCACATGCTACTACCTATTTTTCTACATATGGCAGTGCCTTTGTACTTGAAAAATGCAATAACTTAACCATATAGAGATTGTCCTTTGTTCTAAGAAAAGGTAGATGATTATCTATGGATAATTTGATCAAGTCCATGTACAAACATTGAGGACTTCATATCTCTACTGATACTGATTGCCTTGAGGTCATTCCTGGTTCATTTTGAGCAGTATAAAGAGGGCTTCTTCTGCATCTAGAAGCAAAACATTGATCATGGTAGTTCCCAAGATATCAGTAATTTAATAAATGGTGGTAGTTATCTACTGATTTGTCTAATATCTTAGCCAATATTGATTGCCTCAAAATGTGACTGGTATCAATTGAAAGGTCTTTTCAAGGGCTTTTTGGAGCTGTTAAGACCATAGAAATTGTCAAAGAATTGGTAGAGATAGGTCCAAATGAAGTTTATGACATATATATAGAATAACAGATAGTAGCATGTGATAGTCTGTTCTGGTACACAGATCATTACAATCATGTATTTAAGGACTCCTTGTCTGAGGATTAGACCTCAGACTTGATAACATCTCTTGTCACTGTCTAAAAAGCTCTTTTTGAATTCATATTCAACCAATCACAAATCAGTAAGTGGCCATTTGTGATAAAAAGATAAAACTTCCTAGACCTGAATGACAATAATGATAAACTCGTAGCTCCTATATATGCTAAAGGTAGTTCATGGCTCAAAAACATTGATCATACCAATACTATGTATGCTTGTATCATGAGACTCATAACCAACTATGTTCCTACTAGCAAATATCAACAAAGGTTCTTTCCTAATGAACCACTCATATGTCCATATAGTAAAGTCTCTCTTAAAACTCAAAAATACATTATGTACAATTGTGACCACTACCAAAAGTCATTACAAGACTCACTTAAAGATATCATCACTTTTCTTAAATTCAGTCTAGATATCTTCTACTGTCAAGATGACAATGTTCTTTACTTTACCTGCTACCAGTATTACTACTCAATAGTACAGATATTTCATTTGAATTATCACTTGAAAAGAATAAAAAAAACTCAAGTGTTTTGTTGGCTTTATATCCTTTTCCACTGTCATGTTCACTTATATTGGCTGTAGAAATGCATTTTTGCAAATGGTGTAGACTCTTATCCCATAGATGACTTACTAAAGAAAAACAACCTCTTTGTCATTTTCTACAGGATATTTTAGCTAGCCATCTAGCCTCTCAGATTACCAACACACCACTATCACAAGGAATCATTTTATCCAATGAAAGTCCATCTGTGCCTAAATTCTCAGGTAATCTAGCTCTCTTTGAAGGAGGAATTTCAGCTCTCTATGTCACTGAGAATTCTTAACTAATATTATATCCATTGTCTGAAATGGTATTTTCCCAAAAGCAGTTCAGAGACACTCTTGGACAAAGGTGGGTTGACCTTTTTGGTTCAAAGAATCAAAAAAATAAAGATTTTCCAGCTCTTGGTGATAAAGCCAAAGAATAGATGATTGCTGCACAGGAGTAAGAGTAGGAGTCTCAAAAATGTAGCTCTCCTGTTTGTGATAGAATTTGAAACAACATTATCATGAACTTAATTATTGTTTCGAAAGTTGGCGTTTTCATCAGGCTTTCATGTCTTGTTCGATCCCTATTGGTGCAAGATCAACAGACAAAACTACGGTTATTATGACATCTACATCTAATATCATCTGGGACAAACAACACCGAGTGTCCCATCCATCACCTTGCTTCTTCATGTATCCCTTCTCCCAGGGAGGCAACTCCTTGATCACCTGACGAAGAATCTCCTTCAGTGTCCCTAGTGGACTCTGAATGACAGAACACAAGGGTTTCAATTGTGCTAGAATCTATACTTTCACCCAAAGGACAATCTGCTTCCAATAAATTGAATATCAGCTGCGACACCTGAGCAACACACAAATCAGGAGTGATGATAGAGATACAAGAAGGAAGGATTTTAGCTTACGATGAAGGGATAAATGAAGCATTGAGTGCTGATAATTAGGGTTAGTAAGTGGAAGACTAGCAACGATAAAAAAATACTAGGTTAGGATAGCCAAAATAAAATCAGGACAATTATGGAGAGGAGCGGCTTGCAGGCATGAGTAGACTTTGAAAATAATGAGTTCTGACTCCCTAGTTTTATAGTCTATGCTTACCAAAGAGACTGAATAGATAGGCCATTAGTTAGATCAATAATATCTAGTTTGGACTCACGGTATGAATAACAAGGTTCCATCACGGTAAAATACATACAATAAACGAGTTGAGGTCTTCATGTGGACAATACGGCTGCGTATTCCACCACCAAAAACCCTCTGTGTTTTGTACGTCATGGTAAACCTCATAAAGGTCAAAAAAACTTCGATTGCTGTTGTTGTTGCCTTGATAATTCTTTTTTGTGTGAGAATGAATGTGCAAGCCAGAAAAGCGAAATATGTTAGAACACATACTGAAGGGCACTAGCAAGGCTGATCTGTGTCTTCTGAAGATGCGCTGGATTCTCCCAGCAACCATGGAGAGGGAGTAGCACTCCGGAAACTGATTGAAGATATACATCAACTATCATCACAGACATCAAAGTCTGAAAAATATGATCAGTTGGTGGGTTAATTATCGTATTGTCTTTAAAGCTTACCAGGACCTCGGCTAATTTCGGTCATCAGTCGTCTCTATTGATCAGAAATCAAATTCTACAGAACATACCTGCTGTCATGAAATATAGAATTAGTGTGACTAGAATCCAAAATCAATCAATATAGTGAGTCCATTAGCACATGTTTCTAGCTCTCTCACCGATTAAATCCTTGCTCCAAATTGCTCGAAGGCGCAGGACCAGCAGACTCTTTGCTATCAATGAATTCAACGTTGTGAAGAAGCTATTGACATCAGCTACTCTAGTCCTTGGGATCCTTGATCAAACTCACTCAAGAGCTGCTCCCGGGCCAAAGATACACCTGGAAAAGGGGTAAGTAAAACAGAGCAGCAAATCAATTTGATCTGTACCACTAAGACGTCCTAGTCAGTGGAGATATCGAAACTGAATTAAGAGTAATGTCTCACTGATCTCGAAGCCCAGGCTTTATTGTCAGCTGGTAAAGTTGTTATCAGTATGCATTTGATTTATGTCAGATAATTTACTCATACTATATGACTGCATTCTAAAAAGTTGCATCAGTTGCCTCATTCAATAAAGTAAGAGAGTCGCACTTACATCATTGATGTCCAGTTCATCACCAGGATAGAAAAATAGATAACATGCTGTTTTGACCATCTCCTCCTGAGGTTTCATATGTCAGTGGAAATAGTTGGAAATTGAATGGGAAACATGCCTGTGGAGGTACTGAACCTAGGAGAGAAAAGATGTGTGGAATCTTTGTTTACAAATGGAAAGACTCACCTGTTGAGGAAGGTGATAGATAAAATCATATAGCATCAAAGTAACAATAATAACTGGAAAAGGCTTCAGCTGTTGCTTCGAGAACAATAGAATAAAGAACAGTGTACCTTGGCCGTAACGTCGATTTGACAGTCTCTTCAGGTCAAAAATGTAACTTTCTGGTGTTAATCCGTACTGATCAGCCATTTGAGTGGAAGTTGCAGGAAGGAAGTATTTTTTATGGAACTTGATGACTATAGTTCAATTATATATCAACTGGTGTTATTATTCTATTCGGTTGCGCGCAGACTAAGAAATCTGATCAAGGTCGAACATCTGATATCCTCACCCAGTATCATGGATCAGTCCATTGCAGCTGTGATGAAACCTGAAACCTAATCTCAGTTGAAAATGATGAGCCGTTCTAATGTCTCAACTTTTGCGATGGGTGGTAGAAGCTTATGATAATTGAAGGGACTCGGCTGTGACTAGCATTGTTCACCAGGCTTTTCCATTCAATCAATGGATATAATATAATGCTCATGACCATGGTCTCCGAGAAGCAAGGTGACTGATAAATCACATCTTTGATATGTGAAGCTCTCACTACTTTTTTTACATCCTGATGACACATTTTCGGGCTTCTAACGCAGCAAAATAAATTGCACGCAGGGGAAGTGAGGGAAAGACAGAAAGACTTGGTTACATTGTAGTTACATTCCATCACAAATGATGTCACTCCGCGACACCTTCTCTTTGAAGCGTCTGCCTGAAGTCTGAGGCCCAGGAGAGCAGTGAGAAAAAAGTGCCTCATGCTGTGTTATGCGGATCGGAATTGAACAGCCAGAGGGCTGTCCTGTTTCTACCTTGATAGGACAGTGACAGCTTTTTTCCGTGTCAACACTAAGCTGTGCTTCCAGTCTTGAAGGGAAACAATACCAGCATCTGGAAAAAGATCGACCTCTTCACAGGTCTCGACCACCCCAGTATCGTCTGTTTGTCTCCCTTTGCTAACCAAGTTCATTCTATCCCAACCCCGGGTCAAGTTTCACGAGGCCTTCGAGTCTCTCGCACAAAATACTACCTCTCCTTTTAGCTTGTCACCTGCGGAGAGCTTTTTGACCACGTCCTCGCAATGCTCTTCGACATAGATGTATAGATCTTGGAAGAAACATAAGCCTTTTTGTATTCGATGAGTGTTGAAGGTTGCAATTCGAGACCAGTTTCGGAGAGTTTCAGTAGCCGGTATCACTTCATTCCTATCACAAAAATTTCTTCTTTGTCAGCATAAATTTTTGTTAGTCCTTAAAATGTAAACACACCTTCAGTTGAAGTCCGACTCACTTCGTTCGGACTTCAGGCGTCGTCCTGTTGATTGTTGAGGTTCATACGCGCACATTCGTTCCCCTGCCTATACCTCTTTAGAATGAGGCACATCATGCAACGGGTGACCGCCCTTATAGTCGTACCATGACTGAGTTTTATCACCCGATCCAAGTCCAGCCTATGATTCATCATACCTATGAAGTGAGCCAAGTATCTTGGCCTTTCGTAATGGGACTCACCGTTAGCCCTATATATGAGGGAGATGTGAAACCTTCCGGTGAAATTATTGTATCGTTTGTGGAATATTCAGGCTGATTTGCATTTCTGTGTATGCTTGAGAAGAATCTTGATTGCATTGTCCAATCTCCTCGTCTTCAGCGTGATGAACTTTTGAAGTTTGTTCATCAACCTGTTTTCCGCTATGTCATGTACGAGTATTGGATATCTCCACCAACCTCGCCACACTTTCACGCATCATCCAAGCCTCAAAATCGAGGATAATATCACTCCGAAGATAGCTCAAGGCAGCTCAAGGCAGCTCTATACGGAACTGTGGAATATTATTGAATCGACCAGCAGCTTTCAGCGACTTCAGAAGACTTTCACGCTTAAGGGACTTCGTGATTCTGAGCGTGCAGTATCTGACATTCTCCTTGATCTTGGTCCATGGGCTGCGGACTGAACCGACAGAGAGAAGTCATCTCTTGGGAATACTCAATTCTGTCATCCCAACCCCTATCTCATATCATGTCGACGACATCATGGAGGATTCTTCTGACAAAGTGCAGTCACTCGTCACCCTGCTTCTTAATGAGAAGCTTGAGACGGAGGGGAGGGGAGAGATGTATTCCTGTCCCATCTTCGTTCAGCATCGCGATTCTGTAATTGCACTGACCGAAGTTCTCAAGAATCACCCCTTCACCGCAAATGTTCTCCGTGCTGGTATCCCCTTAGGTGTGTCCGATAGCTCTAAGCTTCGTCATTGTCTCAGCCATTTTGTATGGACTCATATATATACAGAACTCACATATTATACACCTCAGTCATCTGCACCACTTGGGTGATGCCTGAGACATACATTTCTTACCCCTAAGGATGCAAGTTGCAGAGGAGATGAGGGTAGACAATTACCAAAAGGAAGACGAGATATTTTCTGTTGAGTCTACAGGGTGCACTTCCACTCATTTGACCGTAGCAAAGAACTTGTTTTAAATCACGAAGTGTAGTCTTCAGTCCGCTATCCCTCATTTAGCTCATCTTTTCTCCGTTCTTCCGAGAGCTTCTCACGTGAGTCCCAGACCGATTTACGAAATAGACCCACCAGAACTTCCCGTTGAATGGCATGAAAATCCCACTCCTCAGATCTCGCAATCAACGTAGTCCTTTCACGAAGACTTCCCCGTAGTTTCTGGGAGTTTTCCGTGCCCGTTATGCATCGAACCAAGGTTTCCACGCATCGCCACGTTGCATTCAAGGCATATATTGCATTGTATGAAGTCGGACTGTGAACAAACATTTATTACCCTTGATGAGCATGCTTGAACCTGAGAAAGAACAAGAAGTGCAGGAAATGCCGAAAGATCTGAAAGAAGGGCTAGAATAGCAAGTGTTGACCTCCAGATGGACCCCTGGGCTCCGTGGGACGCTGATGTCAATGAGCAAGAAAATTTGAGGTGCTGGTATACGTTGAGATTATGTATAGCTGGCCTGCCAGCATTGCTGATATGTTGGGAAATCAAGCCGATGCTGTGATCCGGTGGAAGTTTCTGGAATATTTCTTTAGTATTTAAGTTTGTAATTTTTGTTATATTCACTTACTGGTTTGCAACGGAATATGCTTTATTCCAAGTCAAACCAACATGCGACTAGGTTTCTGCGACATGATATTCACACACTCTAAGCCCACCGAACTGGATTTGTTTGAAGGACCGACCTAGATTTGATGAACCTACTCATGTTACTTTGGAAAAGTGGCTGATTGTACTGACATCATCAACAAGGCCTAAGAATACACGAGCTACGTGTTTTGGAGCTCGAGTTCGAGAAGGATGGATTGAGGAAATCTGGACTTTGCCTACCTTTTCTACTGTAGAAACATAGATAAGGGAGTAACACCCATGGGGAATGATACCCCAAAGCAAAGCAACTCGACAAGAGAGTGACCCGAACAGTAATTGAACTTGTGACCTAACCCATATGCTCTACCACTGAGCTACCAGACCATTAGTGGCCTGCAACATGCTCCAGGGTACTACCCTTTGCAACCGAGGGAGTCAGTGGTCTGACAAAGCATTTCAAAGCACTTGTCACTCGTCATCCACCCTGAATTCCCCGTCGATAACACTGACATCTGGATCCAGTGCCGAGCCTGGTTAGAGGAATTGAGAAGAGGGCAAAACATAATCAATCATTCCAAAGAGTACGTTGTACATGCTCGAGCTTTTGGCAACGCATTCCGGTATGCTGAAGACCCCACTCTCGTCCTCAAGGAATTTTGTCGTCCACAACAATTTGTTGGATGGAGGAAAGCAAGATTGACAGAAGAACAAGAAGAGGAAATTGTATGACATCATCTAAATTATTCGTCTTGTCATCATTCTACTCACTGCTCTCAGCTCCACTTATCACTCTTATATCCTTGTCATTCCTTGAGTGATGCATAGGCTCCAAATTGCTCTTCCACCAGATAGATACTAGTATATCAATCTTCATTAATAAGGTACCTACCTATCTATAAACCTAAAAGCTAGTCATTCTATTGGCTTTTAGGTGTGTATGCTTGTAAAACCAATCACTTATGAATACTCAATGTCAGTTGTTCTATTGGCTTTTAGTCCAACCTTTTTCAGCACCTGAGGATGTACCTGTGCATCTTCACTGTTAAATTGAGGCCTCACTCAGATAATGATCCACCACTGGAGGTTAGGTATCACCTCCTTGTCATTAAACCCTTCCATCTCCAGATGCAATTTCCTGCTACCAACTCGGTCCCATGATCCTGACAGTTCAACCTCTCAAGCTGCTTACACTCACCTCATGCCCCAAAACACTAGCATTGCACTCATCTCATCCGTTGAAATTGATTATGCTTTCCTGCTACCCTCTGTCCTGTGTTCAGTCGGCAATACTCTAACCATGATCTCGCTTCGTAATGGAGAAATGGAATGTGGACGGCAATTGAAAGGAGTGGAATAGAGGGGGAGCTGATGACGAAAAGAATATGGAATTTACTGGAGAATGCTCCGTCAATTAAGACACGACAAAATCGTTCCCTGGGCTGCACTAACTCAACTCCAAACACCAAAATTTTTCAGCGATACCATCGAATCTGTTCTCGGCACGATAGTCCTCGAATCCCATGGTGATATCGACATTGTTCGTGAAACCATCATCCGTCTCAATATACTTCCAGTACTTGAGCGCATTGTCAAGGATAAGGCTGACGTCTGGCATCCAGTCTCACGCATAGCACAGTAGGCGGGAAAGCATGGGAAAAATCTAGATTTTCAATATGAGAAAGAGAGGGGAGGTTTAACGTGTTGGTGGAAGGGAGGGGAAGAGGAATGCAAAGACTAATGCCGTCGATACAGATGTTATGATGGCCACTACATCCAATGCTACCAACATGCACTAGGACACTGGCATCAATGTTCGACGAAAATAGACTAATCAACTTATTCATGGCGATAAGACTAAGGCCATGCATACAAGAGACAAACCATCTATTGGGATGAGACCGCAGCAATTTGATTCAAACGACGTGGGATGTCTATGGATGTCATGTGTTCGTGTGTTCACAAATAAATTCAATTCGAACAGGCTATGAGTACAAGTTTTGTCCCAGGATGTGAGTCGATTATTAAACAAGGTGCGCCGAATCTGACTAAGCGTTATGTGCCAAGTCGTTGATAGTCCCACTGGCTACACAAAAGGTCATCAACTCTGGTGTGTTCACGAGATACTCGTACTCACGGACGCTAGTCAGGACACCTTTCAGGCTGAGAGATTGAATAAAGCTAGTCATAGCAGCAGGAGTCATATTTCCTCTGAGGCTGATCAGATAAGCAATGAGACCAGCAACATGAGGAGTAGCCTAAAAGAGTTGTAAATCTCTGTCTCATGACTACACATGAACGAACCATTGATGTTCCAGAGATGTTGTTAGTCGCAGTAGTGCTGCCAATCCATGAGCTAATGATATTTTGTCCAGGAGCAAAGATGTCGACGACCGAACCAAAGTTGGAGAAGGATGCCCGGGTGTCAGCGATTGTAGTTGCTCCGACAGTATTTGCACTTGGGGCTCGAGCGGGAGACGAGTTTCCGGCATCGGCTCCATCATTTCCAGCAGCAACGGTAACATGGATACCTGCTCTGGTTAACTGGAGAAGGTTTATTAGATAATCGAGAAGCCAGGCGAGGGATAACAACCCATACGGATGTAACAGCATTATCAAGAGCAGCGGATGCATCACCGCCGAGTGACATTGAGACGATAGTAGGGCCTTTAGCTCTTTTGTGCACGTAGTCCAGGCCAGAGACACTGAAAAGTTTGTCAGGTCCATATAGGAACTAAAGCTTTTCATGAATACCCACATGTCAGATACTGTTCCAGAACTTGGAGAAGATGGTCATTTTCCAGACAGTGAAGAGAACGCTCAGTACACACCCAGCATCACTAAGAACCTTGACTGCTACAAGGTTAGCAGCTTTAGCAACACCATATTGACTGCCGGCTGCTGTTCCGCTATAATTTTCTCCTTGTGAGTATAACGGAAGGTAAAATCAAGCTATTTACACTCACGCACAGTGAGTTCCGTGGCCATTGCCATCTTGATCACTGCAATGCCATTGTCTCATTGTTATCATTCCAGAACATTATATACTCACGCATATGGTCCAAAGGTCTTGCCCCAAGTAGCACGTCCGCCAAATTGACTCTTGAAAAATGAGGCAATTAGACATTTTCATGAGATGAATATCCAAGTCTCAACTCACATGTGCAGTGAAGATACCTTCAAGAAGAAGTCAAGTCAACGCATTAAACCAATAGATTGTAGATGTCCTTACCAGTGTCTGAAATCGTGGTGAATTCTGATATAAACTCATACGCTGCGTTAAAACTCACCGACTATGTAAATAGTAACACCAGCTCCGGCAGCTGAATGGTAAGTATATGGGAAAGTGAGAACACTAGAAAGCTTGTTACAAAGTTGATTTTCAGGCTGAAGTGGAAAGCTATTACTTGGGATTCCGATTGGTCAATCTTGTGCTTGAGCTCAATCGAGAGATGCCCCATGGAGCGTTAGTCCTAAACATACGTTTCAATGCCAGATAAATGAATCTGTATTGAGCTTACTGTGTAACCATGGTTTGCATAATACCGTCCTCGGAAATTGTCTCCACGTCTGGATTTGCTTGGAGATTATTCAATGTTTCATTGTCAAATTTACCAGCGAAACCATTGATAATGCCGAAGTCATGAGTCACATTAGTATTTTGATTTTGCTTGATCTGAGCGATCAAGTTGGCTCTCGAAACACCTTCTCTTAGAGAGACAATATACCCGCCAGTAGTTTGTCTTTGAAAGCCCTCAGTCGAGTACAACGACGTAGGAGCACCGAGAGATGCAGCAACAAAAAGACCGAGTGTGGCAAAGGTCGAATAGAGATACATGACCAGATAACTGAGGATGAGAGAAAACTAATGTCGGATTCTGAGATTGATTCTACTATCCCAGAGCTTTTAAGCAAATTCAAAAGATTTCGAGCGTAGGGGCAAACATCTTTGATCGAACTCATCATACAGAAGATCAATGTCGGCGCTGATGCACATTGTTCTGTGAATTCGAGGTCAAAAGCGTGGATGTTTCATCAACAGCCGGCCAAGAAGTCAAAGTCATATTCGTCTTCTTTTTGACAAACTCGGGCACCGATCAGTCAAATAGAGATCAAGTAGCTGGAACGAGTATCAGATGTGAGAACGGAGACACAAGATCTGTCTATACTTGTTTTAAAGTTGCTTCCCTTGGACAAGCAGACAGCCGATTGGTTATTGGTATCTTTTGACACATCGTATGTCATTGTAGAACATCATGGTTTCATCCTTCTGACATCAGCCCAGAAATCTACTTCAGGATTGTATGATGCATCAAATTATAGAATAAGGCTGTCCTCGATGTAGTTTTTGTTGTGGTTATGCCTTTTTGGACATAGTTCTGTTTTCATCTCGCACTTACATAATCCAGTCTTCATTGTTGGTTGACTTTTCATGCACCTCAGTCTCATTCCATGATTCTGAGGTGAGAATATTTTATACTATGGACTAGAATTTGTCACTCAGTATACCTACAGTGTTTATTATCACTCTAGGTCCCTGCCACTTGTTATAAAAGGTTATGGGCCCTGCCTGCCTATAATCTTCAATCAGACCTGAACCTTACACTCATTCACATTTGACTTAATCACCAACATTCATTTTCCCAGCTCTCACAATGTCTGCTTCTGCTAGACCTTCTCAGATCAGTGGATCTAACCAGTTGTACAACATCCCATATCTTGAAAATAATGGTACCAACTTCCAGACATGGGAGTACCAGATCTCCACTGTCCTCAAACTTCAAGGACTGTGGATGGCACAACTACCCCATACTTATCCAAATTGCTGATAAGAGTACAAACCAGTTAGATATTGATAACTGAAATCATCATGATATGGAAGCCCAGGCCTAGCTCATTTTGACCTTGAAGGATGGACCCTTGAGTAGTGTTTTACATGCTACATCAGCTGCTAATATTTGGGATAAATTAAATCATTGTCATAAAGAAAAGGGCTAAAACATCAAAGAGATCTTTCATGCTTTATTCTCAGATGAGATGCCTATAGACCCCCACAAAGCTTACATCCTCAAAACACTTGGTGAACCAATCTCCAATGCTGTTATTGCTTATGTCATACTCTTTGCTATCACAATAGTAAGTCTATTTGTCTCAGATATCAACTAGCATGTCAACAACTTTACCTATCACACTAGTAAGTCTGTTTGTCTGAGGTGTTATCTTGTGAGTAATTGATCATTTCATCCTATAATAAAGTCTCACCTCAGACATCAACTAGTGTGTTGACAGCTGAGGTGTCTTCTATTTTGCCAGGACTCTTATACCCTTCTCTTTAGATGTTTGGTAGCTTAGTTACCAGCTCTACCTGCTATAGTTTGGTTATTGTCAAGTCTATAGTGGGTATAGTAGAAGATCAGTCATGGATAGTGGTGGATGTAGGCAGAGATTGGTAGTAATTAGTGGAAGTAATTAAAGTTGGAGTAGTGGTACTGGGTAGTGATCAGTTGCCTTGGTATCCTGTCTTGGGCATTATCCCCTATATATTGGAGGAGAATTGACCCAAATCTAATACTTGCTAAACTTATATTTGGCTCCTTGGAGGTCTTAAGTCTTCCAATTCTAGAGGACAACTGTCACAGAATCACTATATATGATAAGAATATGTCATTGAGTGTCACATATCATTTGAGCTTGATAGTCACTTTCAATCTTTGGTCCTTTTTGAAATACTCAATATGGTATTAGTCCTAGCTTAGAGTACTAACTTTGGTAATCTCATATAATCACATCAATCCTGGAGTACTCAATTTGGTATCTTACAGGTTTTTGTAATATCTCCAACTTTTTCTTTTTTTTATTTTTCTTCTCTCTTTGCCTCTGAGTTTGCTTTGTTTATTCCCTCTCTGTCCTCTCAGGAAATTCCATTAACAAAATACCATAAATTATGGTTTGATTAACCAGTCTTCCTCTGATAAGTTTCTAATAACAAGAGACAATACTTGATTTTTGTTATAACTTGGCTATTTTGCTAAGTTAATATTTTTTTTCTTTTTTTTATTTTCTTTTAGTTATATTGGAATGCATTGTCATGATTTGGTAAAATGGCTAAGTCATTATTTTATTTCTTTTTTTTTTTTTTGGACTTACTATATAAGAAAGAAGTGCAGGAAAGTGATATGTCACAGGTATCACAGATCACAGTCACAAGTCAGGTGATATCACATGATAAGGTCACATGATGATCATGGGAAAGTAGTGCACAGACCATGTAGTAGTGGTATAAGTAGTATAGAAAATCCAATAGGAACTCTATTGAGTTTTTCTTGTCAACTTGGACTTAGAGGGTGATTAAGTCATCTCAGGCTAAGTTGCTACATGCATGAGATACCATATAGGGTTAGGGTTAGTATTGTGTATAAGTAGTTCAAGAATCTAATGGCAACTCTATTAAGTTCTTCTTATTAACTCTGTTACAAACTTCATTCAGCCATATCTCCATCAATTCTTCAATGATTTCTATGGTCTTAATAGCACCAAAAAGCCCCTAAAAAACCTTTTTATCAATACCAGTCATGTCTCAAGACAATCAATATTGGCTGAACTATTGAGCAAATTAGTAGATAACTACTATAGTACTATATATTAAATTGCCAATATCTTGAAAACCAACATGATTGATGCTTTGCTTCTAAGCATCATAGAAGCTCTTTTTATGCTTCTCAGAATAAGCCTAAAAACATCTCAAGGCAATCAATATCAGTGGAGATATAAAGTTCTCAATATTTGTACATAGTATCACAAAAGGTCACTTACTTGTTTTGTGATAAGTTGAAATATAGATTCAAAAGTGCTTATAGGCAGAGTTAAACAAGTTACAAGAGATGTTGTTAAGTCTGAGGTCTAATCCTCAGACTATAAGTTCTTATATACATAATTGTGATGGTCTGTGCACTAGGACAGATTATCACATACTACTACCTATTGTTCTACATATGGTAGTGCCCTTCTACTTAATTAGAGATAACTTAACCATATGGAGGCTGTCCTTTGTTCTAAGAAAGGACAGATGAGTATCTATGGGTAATTAATTAAGTTCATGTGCAAACATTGAGGACTTCATATCTCTATGAATATTAACTACCTCAGCATCATTTTAGACTCATTCTAAGCAGTATAAAGAGGGCTTTTTCTGAGCTTAGAAGCAAAGCATGAATCATGGCAGTTTCTGAGATATCAGCAATTTAATAAACAGTACCATGGTAGTTACCTACTGATCTACCTGATATCTTGGCCAATACTGATTGCCTCAAGATGTGACTGGTATTTATCAAAATGTCTTTTAAAGGGCTTTCCAGTGCCATTAAGACCATGAGAATTGTTGAAGAATTGATAGAGATATGGCCAAATGAAGTTTGTGACAGATTGAGTTTTTATTTTTACTTTTGCTTTATGTAAAAATCCTATAAAACTTCCCTCAAAGGAATACTCATTTGCTTGGCTAGAAGTTTAACAGCTCACTATGTATTTTCAGATTAGGTTTCCAGCTGTATGGTCAGTTGAAGTAGAGCCTACACAAGAGTATAGGAGTTCTAGGTAGTTCTGTTACATTAACAGCAAGCCAGGCTACTAGACTAGACTGAGATGGATAGTGTTATGGTATAAGATAAATGTGTACCTTTGAGATTTAGACTAGTAAGAGTTCTCTTGAGTAGATACTAAAAACAATTTTACTTTCTAGGTTTCTATTAAATATTCTTGAACATTCACCTTTGTAAGCTCTTGTAAGACTTTAGCCAAGATAACTTAAATTTACTCCAACTCCGAGTTGGCAAGAAAAACTCAATAAAGTCCTCATTTATTTCTTGTACACTACTTATACAACTACTATATAGTCTGTGCACTATTTTCCCATGGTTATCATGTGACTCCATTCATGTGATATGTGATATGTGACATTGTTATGTAATACTTTCCTGCACTTCTTCCTTGTATAGTAAGTCCAAAAAGGAAAGATATATAAATAATGACTTAGCCATTTTGCCAAGTCATAACATTGCTATTACCAATTTACTAGATTTTTTTAGTTACCAATCCCATAGTAATCACTTTTCTCTTGTAATAATTGGGCTTACTTCAGCAACTTAGGACCTATTTATTTTCTGTTAAGCAAGTTTTGGATACTGTTTTCATAGTTTCTTTGGAGTTTTCTATAATATTTGTGTCATAACTTGGCAAAATAGCTAAGTCAATATTTATATTTTCTTTCTTTTTCTTTTCTTTTCTGAACTTACTACACAAGAATGAAGTGTGAGAAAGTATCATGTGACTAAGTGTTACAAGGTCACAGTGTTACAAGTCACAGTCAGGTGATGTCACATGACTAAGTCACATGAGGATTGTGGGAAAGTAGTGCACAGACCATGTAGTAGTTGTATAAGTAGTGTACAGAATTAAATGAGAACTTCACAAGTTTTTCTTGTCAACTTGGACTTAAAGTAGATTTAAGTCACCTTGGCTAAAGTCTTACAATTTGTTATTTTTCCTGGTCTTTAATTGCAGCAAATCAGTCTCTGATCTGTTTCCTATTTTTAGTGATCTCTGATCAGACAAAACCTATTTTCATTAAGCCAGTTTTTTTTTTCTTGGTAGAAGAAAAACTAGTAAACCAGCATGGGATTATTCCCATAATGTGGGCTTGGCTGAACCAACCCACTAAAAACCTCTCTGGTGTTAGGGTGACTGGAGCAGAGCACTCCAGGAGATTCCTCAGAGAATTAGATGAGGCTCCTGGAGGGAGTAATCTACATTATATATACTACAGTGTCCTTGCGTCCCTGCATAAGGTAACCAGGGTCTAAACAATGAAAGTGTGCTAGGAGGCAATAGAGTGCTCTTGAAATGATGGGGTAAGACCAAATATTACATAGTAATATTTGATCAGCTGTAGGATCACTCTGGAGGACTGGTATGGGCTCCAGAGTCATGTGTAAGGGGTCCCCTTACACCTGGATTCTGAACCCCACCTGAGCTCCTCACCTAAGTGAGGTCAAAAGAGAATGTTCCCCTTTCTCCTTTACTTGGAGCAAGTATACTGTACTGGTAGAACTTTTGTCCTGTTTTATATGTTATGGTAGTTTGGTCTTTAGTTATTTATCATTTCTATTGCCTTTCCCCATTTCTTTCTCAGTTTTACTGTCTTTTTGTCTTTAATACTGAGTCCTTTAATCTTAGTTATATAAATTTATTCTGTTTCTTTTTTAATCCACAGAGCTTTCTTTAGCATCTTAATTGCCAGTGTGAGGCCTGAAATATATTCAGGCCTAAAAATAAACAAATTTTGTGACTTTATACCCCAAAATCAGGACTAAGAGAAAATTACCTGATAAATAGCAGGGAAGGTACAGAAGACTTTACTACCAAAGCTAGCTACTTAGTTATATAGCAGTATACCCAGAGACATAAGATTACTACCACAGATAGGCCAATCACTCAAGAACCAGCAGAGTTGAGCCCACAGCCCCACAGTGTTATTGCCAAGAATTACAGCTTAGTCAGGAAAAAGAAGCCTTATATGGAAAAGTTCAAGAAAATGCCTATCATCAAGGAACAGGACTAGTAGTCTGGTAGGAAATAAGAATAAGATATGGCATCACTCAATCAGTAATGGATAAAAATAAGACTGCATCAAAACTGATCTACTGCAATCAGAAACAAAGGAGAAGAAAAGAGCCTCAGGAAGCTGTAGTGACAATACCTGAAACTTCCTAGGCAAGAAAAGAAAAAAAAGCAGGTCTTGAGTCACTGAGAAAAACCACAGCAGGAAGAGATTGCCATGGAGATGGTGGTAGATAACCCAGTAACTTGGCAAGGATGAAAGGAATCTGGCAAAACCAATAGGAAATAATTGAGAGAAGACAAGAAAGCATGGGATTCCCTATCACAACTGGAACAATCATTGTATTAATAGAGTTATGACTGGGTTTATTATTTTTTGTATATTTCTTTTGTATTACTCCAAACATGTAAAAACCCCCACTTACTAAGAAGAGAGTAAGCAATCTCAGTCGCCTCTTTCCTCTATTTGGGTTTTCAAAGTGGAAATCTATTTTTAGAGTGATCAGATCAGTGATTAAGGTACTTTGACTCAAGATTGAGTCAAAAACAAAGAGACTACAGGACAGGTGACTTAGCTACAGAAACAATGTTATAGGAGCTCTAAGACAGAGTTTGGTATTGCTAGGGAGTTGTTAGGGAACCACTCAGAGGCAATCACCCTTAAGCTAGTGGATAGTCCTGGAAGCTAGTTTGAGATTCAAGTGAAGTATATCTACGACACATTGCTAGTATATATATTCTATACTAGACGATCACATGCACAGTCACATGTACATAGATTAGTAATCACAATTGTCCAATTATAGATTAGAAGGCATTGCACCACATGATATAGACAGGAGAAGTTAGGAACAGTAGGAGTGTGATACATGATCTGTCACTGGGCCATTAATAGAACAGACCCTCAGAACTTACTAAGCACGACCCTAGATGTCCCCTTACAGGAGTCAAGTTATATAGGGAGGATTCAAAGTCCAATATCTGATCACATAGTCAAGAGTACTACTGTGAGGATAGTCTGATCATATAGCCAGAGAGTACTACCATAAGAACAACTTTGAAACAGGGTATTAGGGCAACACCAGGTAGGCAGGACTCAGGAACAGGACAAGAACAGCCGGAACCGTTGGCGTCTCCTCCGTCCGAGGAGGAAATAAATCTGATCGACCTCCCCCCTCTGACAAAAAGACAACGGGTCCGCTATCTTTCCAAGGAGACTTCGGAGCAACGCCGAGCGAGGAAAGAGATGGCGAAGGAGCTAGGAATTGAACCAATGGGCAGAGAGAGTCCCTGCGAGAGGTGTGCCAACTTTGGCATTTTGTGTTTGCCACAAGACCTTCCGT
>Ga0154000_1000112_pt1 | contig 23292 bp, 26 predicted proteins | sample TSNC084MetaG_FD_104674 | JGI IMG/M metagenome (GOLD analysis project Ga0154000, IMG submission 104674) | Attine ant fungus gardens microbial communities from North Carolina, USA - TSNC084 MetaG | ecosystem: Host-associated > Fungi > Mycelium > Unclassified | place: USA: North Carolina, Lumber... | reverse complement strand
TGCTGTGGATGATTAAAATAAAGGCTATGCGCTCAATATCCGGGCCCATAACCGTCCTATTCTTGGCGTCAGGACAACCATATATATGATACTTGCCTGGAAAGCTTGTAGCCACAATGACTCCACGTCTCTCAGACTATGAGCCTCTGGCAAAGATCTGCTCAGCATTCGTCCACGAGCTCTTTGCTCCTGGATCCCTGTCTGACGGTCTACCTTACTTTATTGCCATGGCATTGTCCTTATCACAGCTACCCGAGGCCCACGCTCTGGCCGCCTTGATCCTGCTGCACCGCTTCAAATCACAGTATCCCGCTTCATCTCCTGCGAAAGGCAGCGATGCAGAACGTCTCTTCCTTGTTTCCTACATCGTTGCTACCAAAGTTCTCAGCGATTTCCGTCCTCGTCCGCAGTTCTGGGTCCTGGTTGGCCAGAACAAATTTTCTGCTGATGAAATCACACAGATGGAGAAGGGATTTTTGGAAAATATTGCGTGGGATTTACGGATAGATGAAGCGACGCTTGCCATGTATCATGTGTTGGTGGAGAGGCAGAAAGAAGTTTCGCACACGAATTCGGTCGAGAATATGAGCACATACTCTCCCACCGTATCAAGTACACCGCCCGTCACGGCCGATTTTGTCACTGCTGCTAACTCTATGGCCAAACAGTCAGAGTACAACTTGGCAGTTCTTGATCAACGTATTGAAGAACTTCAACAACAATACAACTCGTTACTTTCCGGTGGGTCCTGCAGTGGCCACCCTAAATCTGCACGACATGTCATCAAAGAAAAGCTCAGGCATGCTTTCCACCTATGATTGACTCGATGTGGCGATTTGTAGCAAAGATTTCATTGTATGCTATTTTATTTAATTTGTAGCGCTCACTCCTGTTCTTAGTGTTGTATTATGAATCTGTATCCTTCTCTATGTATTCCACTTCGTATCCCTCAACTTTAATGTCATTCAATCCAAGGCCCTCGTTCTGCTCCCAAGATCTCTCATAACTCTCGATTGTCATATTTGGGTCAGGGTCAGGGGCATATGGATTTTGTATATATGAATTTGAGAGTGGGTCATCGAGGATGATAGTGAATGGCACTTCAGCTGCTTTCACCTTGGGTGGGCAGGGGGAAGAAGCCATGAATACAAGCACAGCAACAGTTGTTGATGAATCTCACATACTTGTTGGAGATTTTTCAGAAAAGCAGCAAATGCATCTTTATCTTTGGTACTCGAAGAGTCTCCACTCATGACTTTTTCCGCTAGTTCTTCATGGACTTGCTGGAGAATACCTTCAAGTGTCGTGAAACGACCTCCAAGTGTACCATGAGATAGAACCAGGTCGATTTCGGGAATAGTAAGTCCGGCTGTTTCGCTCTGATTTCTTGTTGTTAGGATCATGACACCGCGTTAAAGGGAATTGATGAAGGCTGACTTTTAGAATATCGCGACTTAGGTCTTCGCGATCTTCAACTTTGACAGTGATACGTTTTCCTTTGTCTGAAATGGCACCTCCGGATTTGATTTCGTTGTCACGATAGCCACATTTATCGCAATTAGTTGACATGATGAGAATGTCCTGAATTGTCAGAGCAGCAAAAAAAAAGTGAAATGATTTGCAAAAGCAGACATACTTACTTTGAAATAAGGTATATTTACTTTTTTCATGTTTGTTTCGATCGAGTGTCCACAACTTGAACATTGTCCAGGGAATACGAAAATCTCATCGTCATGGACATCTTGAACATTCATACTTTCGGGATTGGCGACTCTAGGAGTTGACAATTCTTCAGGATCGACTAGACCTAAAGCAATATTTTGCTCAAGTGTTCGGTGGTAGTTTTTCTTATTCCACTTGGGGTCTCCCATGTTTCTGGTAAATTCGATGAAACTGTTTCCTGCTGGATCGTCCAGTATAATAGTGAACGGAAACAGCACTGGTGCATCCTTTTCCTTCGCGGATTCGGAATTTTTGTCGTTGTCGTCACCTAGAATATCTCTCAATTTGTTTATAACGTTTTCAATCGCTTGGTAATTTTCTGGATTCTCTATTCGTCGGAGGGGCTGGTCAATGTTCAGGTCTGAGGTGATATCTCGTATGAGACCTTCGACCGTCGTTAATTGTCCACGAGATGTAGGTGGGAGCGTAAGTTCTAGTTCTGCAATAGTAACTTCGCATGTGGCAGATCGTACTAGCTGACGATCCAGGTCTCGCTGATCGAGGATACGAGTGGTGTAGATCACCCCTTCAGCTAACAAGATCTTTAAATATCAAAAAGAGGAGAACAAAGGAGATGGAATACGAACGTTGGATAGCAGCAGCGGCTTGTATCTCGTTATTCTGCGTTCCACAATACCCACACCGGAAAGACATGACGACGATTTCTCGAAAGAACGGAATAGACGTTAAAAGCATTCTTGTCGTCCCCTGACAGTCTATTCATGTAAATCCAGTGCATTTCAGTTTGAAATAACGGACCTGTTCGTAGCATTCCATGCATAGTGATGAAATTTCCGTGACTGCTTTTTCTTCGTCATCGGCCGCTTGCGTTTTATTTGGTTTGATCTGGTCAGTCTGGTTTGCTACTTGACCTATTGTCGGGAAAAGTTCCTCTGCGGTTGACATAGTTTGCAACGATGAAGGTTTGGAGAAATATGAAATCTAATCATAGACTTACCTAACCAGGCACTTTGAGCATCGCACTCTCTTAAATGTTTCCAACCACCCTTGATGTCCACCATATTCACCTCAAAAACAACCCCACACACATTCAAGTCGAGTATATTGGACCACCAGCTGGAGCAAGTAACCGACATGGCCCTCGAGCAACTTCAGAAGGCAGGAATGGACTTGGCCGAATGGAGGGCAGCACTTTATCGAAGGATGAATTATTCCTTTCTCGTCTCAGATGACAGGCTAAAAGAAGCTTCTGTAACACTCTCTGGGATGGGGCTGCCGCTCTCCACACCCCAATATACTCTCAAACCAGATGGCGATTTCCAAGCCAAGGGTCGCTTCCACTGCATCACTCGAGCAATGTCACCTGCAACTATCCAGCATGTAGCACTCTATCCTCAACACTTTCTTGGTCAGAAGTTCACAAATCACGGCCTTATTATAATGTGCCCTCGCCGCGATGCAGTTCCATATATATACCTTCGCCACCTGCCCTATACGCATCGCCAATCAGCATGTTATCCCAGTATCCAAGCAGTGTTCGACTGTGTATGTTCTATACTCAGACCTGTTGAAGTTGATTGATTACAACTTGTTCAAATCGGAGGATGGCTACATCGATCCAGATGTTGACGAAAGCACCAAGGCTTTTGTCGATCAAAGGATTTCATCTGGAGCAGAAAAGGTCACGTCGCGGAATTGTGCTCAACTTTGGCTACCCGGAGAGGAATGGACCGGAGATGTCTTATACGAGATTATGCGAGGTATGTGCAACACCTCATCAATGAAACCGGGTGCAATGCAACATCATCCATAAGCCATGTATCTATCTTTGTTTATACAGACTCTCAGATCTTACGGTTCAAAGGCGAAACTTTGTCACAAGCTTCCACGCAGTCGAGGAGCAAATCAAATAACTTGGAAACCTGAAATTCCGTTGCAAGCAACTGTCACAGGACAAAAAAAGTACTTACATCCACGTCTTGCACTACAAAACAGTTTTTTCCTTCTCTACCCCACGACTCCTCATTCAGACCTTTATAGTTCCAGACATCGACCACGGTTTCACCCATACAGAGTCCCTCATTCAGTTCAACATCGACTCTATACCTCGTACCCTGAAACAGCTCGGGCCTTTGAACATACGCAATAGTGAGAGCATCATGCAATGGAGGTCCAGAGTGAAATCCAAAGACAGATTGGTACGACGCAGCGAAATAAGCAATGATAGTGCTTAGGGTGTGTCGAAGTGGGGTTTTTGCGTTTGGAAGGGAAGGATAGGGTGAACCAGGTACGGGTTTACCTGGTGTTGAAGAAGGGCCTACACCAGTGCCAGTGAGTAAACGATGCTGGATTTCATATGTGACGATTGCATTATGAGAGACATTAATCGGGATCATCGTAGTCTTGACAGGTGAGTTGAGTACGATCTGTGCTGCGTGCGCTAGAAAGTGATTTGAGCGGATATGCAGAGAAGCGTAGATTTTGACCGACGCACGATCAGTTAGAATGTTATATTCCGCCACAGGAGACCTATTTCCCAGACCGACACCACCTCCCAGAAGCACAAATTCCTCAATTGCCCCTTGTACGATCATATTCATGTATACGCTAATGAAAAGTGCGATATTCGTCAGTGGCGCACTAGAAATCACTGTAACTTTATCTCCTTTGCCGCCTTTCCAGACCTTTCTGATCTCCCTGACCATACCTTCGACCGCTCCCACTAACTCACCTGGCTCATCCTGATTCTGGACAAATCGATTTATAACCGCCGGCTCGTCTGCACTCGGTAAGCCTTCAACACCTCCGAGACCGTCCTCCCCGTGAATTTCTGGGTCGTGCTTGGCCGGTAGAATGAGGGGCTTTGGGGCACCTGGGTAGACCTTAACATGGGCAGGAGCGTTGAACGCATGTAAACATTTGGCAGCATTAATGCTCGTGTGGCTGCCAGATGCGTTGCCGTGCGTCTATCAGATAATATTTTAATTTCCATCTGATCCGGTTAATCATACTTACGGTTGAGACACCGATCAGATTGACATCTGAGCAATACACGGCAAGCATCAAGGCAATCGCATCATCATGACCCTAGAATAACGTTTCTAGCTGGAACGGAGAAGTGGTAGTGAAAAGCCTGTACAGGATCAACATTAAGCCATATATTCTTCATAAGGAACTGTGGCGAAGTTGGTGCTTGAGATCTAGTATGTATGAGTACTTATGTATGAATGGATGATGGTCTGTGCTGGGTAACATGAGGCAAACATGAGGTTGGAGCTGGATTCTACTGTTAAAAAGAGTACACATTCTTGCATGTGTACGTCTCTCTACGATTTGTATATAATATTAGGTAGGGTTGAGGGTAGTATTAAACTATGTTCGACGAAGGAATGTTTAATTGATGGTGTGTCCGAAACCCATTCCAAACATAGAGAGAATTTCCTTATCAACTATTTTATCACTTATCTTCTGGTTCTCAGTGCTTCCAGATTATCTCGGGCTGTTCACACATGCATATGGTTTCACGGCTTCGTGGTATATTTATATAGATAATATCATGATATATCGATATATCGTTATAACATGGTAATAATTTTATAATGTTATTATCTTAGAATCATCTGTATGAGAAACATCAATATCAGGGCCATCAGTGGCCTCCATACTCACCCAAAATTCATTTTTGGTCTAATATATTACCCCTAATATCACATCCATTGTTATAACTCTAATTTGAGATCTTTCACTTGTTCTATTGCCTTACTCCCTACTTCTTATACTTTATCTTGCTTCTCATTAGCCTACAAAGTCCCTAACCAGAGTCCTAGACGAGCCGCAGTCATGGAACTCTGGCCAAAACTTGTGACAATGTCTATTAATAAAGTTCAGTTATGAAGTCTCAGATTTGGCGTTCAAGATGGCAAACTAGGACTCAACTAAGGTCCCTATACTATCTACAATTACTTACATATGATATAGCATTGATTCTTGTGATGCTACGTTGACTATTCGCTACAAGCTGGACCCCACAAAATCAAAGGATGTCATAAGGTTTATGGACAAATGTTTTTGTTACTGATAGATCAAGGATTCGGCCAAATCAGAAGCACAATTTGGAGGCCAGCCCCCGTAGAGTCACTGCTCTAGTGTTGCGATTACTCTAGAGTACAGTTTGAAAGCTCAAGTATCTACAAAATGCAGCTCGTAGAGTTACTCAATTATCAAACGATCCAATCTCTGACTTCGGCCAAATTTCCTCCAGATGCTTTCTCAACACCCTTGTACATCTCCTTCACTTTTTCCTTTCTTCTCTCCTCACCTGTCCCATCTTCCTCATCCTCCTCATTTCTTCCTGTAGCTCCCGCACCATGGCTAGTCATAAACTCTGCCACGAATTTTGCAATATCCTTCTCTCCAATCTCACAGAACGCACGTGCACCCCATCTCCATTCATACATATCACCAGCAGCTCCATTGACACCCTCGCCGTTTCCATCCTTACCGCCAACTCTGCCTCTGGCACGCTTACGACTTGCACCAGAGACTTCGCCAATCACTTGCCTATCAAGGTAATTCTGTCTGAGGAGTTGTGATAGGTAGTCGTCTAGTTTGAGTAAGCGGCAGGTGGATATCGTCGTTAGGTGAATCGGTGAAGGACCAAGCGTAGAGGGTAAACCGAGCTCCTGTAGCTGAATACGCAATACACCTGTAGACAGCGATTAGTTGCGAGCTAATAGAAGTATTCAAAACATACGTTCTTGTACAACTCTTCCGTTCACTAAAATGAGCGCCAGAATGACATACAAGACACCCAAAGCGCCAAGTTGGTCATTCTGGGTCCATGATAGGATAGAACCATATGTACGGGGATGGTGTTCAACATTGTCGTCCCAGTCGCCTTTACCATCTATCAGATTGCCGTTATTCGCTCCACCATCGCCAAAAAATTCTCCAGAGCTGAAATCAAAGGCCCCTTCCTCCTCGAGTATTTCAGCATCAGGTTTATTGGCAAGTTCTATGAGCTTAGCATCTAGTATTGATCGAAGCATGTAGGTCTTAGAACCAAGAATGAGGGCTGACGCGGGTGTCAGTCCATAAAATCCAAAAAACTACGACAAGAGCTCACCTCTCTTTCTGCCGATGGCTGCCTTTCGAGCTTGATCGAGTTCTCCTTCTTCATTTTCTGCTAGTGATCGTCCAGTCTTCTTGGCCTTTTTCACTTCTGCTGCAGCTTCTGCAGCTTCTTGATCTAATCCAGCTTTCGAGGGCAACTCTTGAAGTTGCAGTCCAAATGTTGTTTCAAGAATTGTTTGAGCTCTTTCGTAGACTGCTTTAAAGCATTTAGTATTTTGCAAAACTGGGTAGCGTCAGTGTTTCAGTCATGAATCAACAAGATAAGATCACTCTTTTTGTTAATGTCGTCACGCTTTAAAGGCAACCTTCGCGCTTCGTGGAACAAGGCCAATCGCACCAGGTCGTTTGCTTTTTGATGAATCACCTACTTATGTGTATTTGCCACACTCCAGGTAATTGTATACCGGTGGATACTCACGTCTTCATCCTCGCCATCCTCGTCACTATCAACATCAAGATCCCTCTCTATCTCCTCCTCTTCCTTATCAGAGTCAGCACGTCCCCTAGGTTGTGGTTTCGATGGCCCCGCGCGCTGCAGTTGCGTAGGAGCTGGCCTTTGAGGCAGGGTGGGTTGTCTGCGTGTAGATCTTGCCATATGACCAAGGTTTTAGAATGTTGATGAGAACGCGAATGCGTGACGTCGTTTTTTTTGGATTCAGAGTTTCTATCCCCAGTTGAGACGCAGAGGGCCCAAAGAGGGCCCAGTCTCAGGGGTATATCTACAGAAGGCGTGTAACCGAAGAGAAGGGAGTGTCAAGTTTACTGGTAGATGTCAAATGGCTAGAACAAAATCCTATGTATGATTTAGTCAAATACCCAAACTGCCGGGCCTCGGAGCTCGCGTCCAGGATACTCCTGGACAAATCCTACTAGCTACAACGAGTGACTCAAGGCAACTCAAGACAACTTAATGGATAACTGAATTATCGCTAGTTACTGTTGGCATAGCTCAATTTCGTGAAATCATTTCACATTTCACCAGCCTAACAATCCCCTTAAAGGGATAGGTAATTCCTTACGAAAGTATGCCACCAATATCTCAATCGTCCCTGCAAGGAATAAGACCGAAATTCTACTAACTAGGAATAATGATAGGAGCCAAAATGACGAAGATACAGTCCCTCAATTCTTCGAGCTCCACTCATCGATACTCTTCGTGCGTGGACAATCCGAACTCGGAGGGGATGAGAACTGTGTCTCAACAAAAACTTTCTCAACACCCGCTCGTCGAAAATCGAATGCACGATATAATTTCGGCATGTCCTCCAAAGGGACCCGGTGAGTCAATATCCTTGCAAAATCTAAGAGCAATCTTCGAAATGAGGATTCATATTAACGCACATGGTTGGATCAAATTTTCCTGTCATAATATAGTCATTCAATAGTCCCTTCCAGTACTTATGCACCGGTGCTTGACCGTTTCCGATCAGCCTAGTCTACCATCAGAACCGGAGGAAACTTGTGTGGAACATCTCATAACGTACCTGACGCCCTTTTCCATCAACGCTCCAACATTAACGCCATTTGCAAATCCTGCATATGCAGCTATGATTCCACATCGACCCATCTTTCGGACGGAGACAAGCATCTCATTCAGAGTCTCTGGGACATCTGTTTCAAGCATTAGAGTCCTTTGGATCTTATGTGACCACGACTTGGGCTCATGAAATGTTCCTAAGCGCATATATGAATTTAGGTGCGCACGCTGTATGCCTGAAGCCAGTGACTGGCTCACCGCAATCGAGAGCCACATCAACGCCGCCTGGAGCCAACTCTAACAGTCTTTTTGACACGTCCTTATGTTCTGTGAAGTCGAGAGCCTCAACCCCTAGCTTGATCTTCGCAAAAGCCAAACGTTCTTATCAATGCTGATGATTCGAGAGGCTCCCTTCAACTTGGCCCACTGAGCGGCGCACATGCCGACGGGACCCAAACCCTGATAGGAAGAGGTTTCAATAACGAACCAAGTACACTGTGGTTGACCCACCCAGATTGCAACAATATCACCTTCCTTTACTCCAGTATCAACTACACAGTGGTAGCTGGTAGGTACTATATCAGATAGGAACAACGCCTTTTCATCTGGGACGCTATTTGGGATAGGGAGTAAATTTACGCTGCCCTTCGGAACCCGTACATATTCGGCTTGACCGCCGGAGAACCCGCCAGTAAAGTGGGAGTATCCAAAGAATCCTGCATCACGTTGACCGTACAGCCTCTCTTGCAGTCTACATGAAGATGACTATCACTTCAGGATAGCGAGGATCAGCACGCACGAAGAATTATTAGTGTTGTCACAGAAGGAGGAGAGCTTTTCCTTGCAATATCGGCAGTTTCCGCAAGCGATCTGGAAGGATGCAACCACACGTTGGCCAGGAAGCAGATTCGTTACCCCAGGTCCAACCTTATCTACTATTCCCATGAACTGTCAAGTTGCAACAATGTTAGCAAGTTTCTTGTTTGCTTCTATGTCTTCACCTCATGACCCAGGATATCGCCTTCTTGAAGTGCCATAATTTCTCCATGGTACCTGTTATTCGACGAAATCAGTGCAAAGTTATGATGAAACCACGCTGGTAGCGCACAAATGTAAATCAGAGCCGCAAATCGTAGTCCCAGTAACCCTCACAATAACGTCTTCAGGATCGGTGATTTCAGGAATAGGCGCATCAATCATTCGTACATCATTGTTCCCGAACCAAGCCAAAGCACGCATTGTTTTACCGTCGGCACGATGGGCATATTCTGGTTGGATTTCAACTTCAATCGGACCGAGAACCTGGCGATGGCGGGTTCATCTTGAATTATCGGAATGCTATGTAAAAGAACATACCGATTGAACAGTATTTGCCGCTGCCTGCATGATGTGATAAAGAGAGAGATATTCGAGGCGTAGGTTTATATAGGTGGAAGGATGGTGTCACCGCAGAGTTGGATACATCATAGATTTTGTCTCAGTTTTGACATAAGCCTCAAAAGAACCATCCTTGGACAAGATTGACTGTAGACACAAATCAGAAATCACAGTATTTTGCATGAAGACGCGAGAGTGAAAACAAAAGAGCTGTTCCGTTGACCCCATCACAGCTGTCACAGATCATGACGGCCAAAACTTACTTTATTCTTATCTTCATTCAACATGGGTGCCTCAAGTACGTACCAAGACTATAGTTCTAATTATTTTTCTCTGACGATATATGCAGGATCTAAAAAGCTAGTCCCTCAAAAACCAAGTAAAGCCCAATCTCGACAATTCTTCGTAATTGCAACCTAATTTACCTTCAGAGCTCAAGAAGGACCCTGGATTACCGAAACTACCAAAACTCATGAGGAAGGGCAAAGGCCACACAACTAGCGCTTCTGTATGTTCAGAAATGTATTAAACCCTCTTCGGCTCTCATGTCTTGGCTCTTTAGCACGTTCCAACAATCCAACGAGATTCAGACACGACAATGGCATCAACATCAACGTTCTCTACACTTGTGCAAAGTGCTGCAGAAGCAAAAGCACGCCATGCGACTGAGGGCCCATCATCGTCGGTTCGCAATGGTCGGCTGAAGATGAATAAACATTTTTTCGGCAAACCCCATCTCAAACCCTTACTCAAAGTGATCGAAGAGAGCGATATCATCGTCCAAGTTCTGGACTCCAGGGATCCAGAAGGCTGTAGGAGTAAGCTCGTTGAAGAAGAGGTTCGGAGGAGGGTAATAGAGGGTAAAAGACTTGTGTTTGTTATGAACAAAATTGGTGAGCAGACAGTACCTGTACTCGAGTTTTCGACTGAGTAACCATTAAGATCTTGTACCCAAAGCCAATGCGCAAGCATGGTTGAGATATCTACGGCATACTGCACCCACTCTTCCGTTTTTTTCATCTTCTGCTAACCAGCACCAGCGAACCAATATCTCATCAACCACCGCACCAGCGCTCATGAAACTCCTCAAAGCCTATAAGCCCAAAGCTTGTCCTGCCACTATCGGCGTAGTGGGATATCCCAATGTCGGAAAAAGTAGTCTTATCAATAGCTTAAAGAGGAGCAAGGTATCACATATAGCCGCCCATCATAGGTATTTCTCACAGCAGTCACAGGTTTGTGGTGTGGCTGCACAAGCTGGCCACACGAAAGACGTACAGTCTATTCAGCTCGCAAAGGACTTACGCATCCTAGATACTCCTGGCATCGTCTTGCACGATGACGATCTTGACAAAGGCAAGGGAAATAAGAAAGGCAACATTTTTCTACGGAACGTTATCAAAGTTGAGGACATTGAAGACCCTCTTGCAGTTGGTGGGTGACAATGGCTTCCCTATTGATCTCACTGACGCACCGTAGTTGAGGAGATTGTCGCTCGCACGCCTCCAGAATTATTACAAAGCATCTATAAAATACCCGAATATAACTCTTCATTAGAGTTTTTAACGGTGGTTGCGCTGACAAATGGTCGCCTATTGAAGGTGAGAACCTGAATCTTTCCCTGAAATGCGTTTGCTCACATGAGAGAACAGGGCGGAGTTCCGGACCTTTCAGCTACTGCACGACTGGTTCTGAACGACTGGAATCAGCAAAAAATCCCAAACTTCTCCGAGCCTCCGACCACGCATCCTTCGCTAATACCGTCTACCGGTCAGTCACTATTTCTGACTCTGATTCCTTTTTATGACACAATCTCCAGTTGTGGGTAGTGGTGGTCAAGCACCTTCAACCGCACCTGGTGCCGAAAATGTCGGTCAAGCTCGAATCGTCTCGTATTTCTCCGAGCCTTTCCAACTTTTCGAGGACATTTTTGGTGTTGCTGATGCCAACGCATTTGGTGACGATGAACGCATGAATGTAGACAAGGATGGTGACATGTTTTTTGATGCGGTGGAAGAACCGATGGAAGAGGAGACCCTGCCTCCTTGATCGCCTTAAGCATCTCACTCTTTGAAATCGGTAGATCAGGAAATACCCTCCTTGGCCCTTTGGGTCATCTACTAGCGGATGTACTCCTTTGGTGACGAGTAGAAGCTTTTTTAGAGAAAAGTATTTACGAGCAAGAGACTCGATAAATGATTTAATTCCTCTATCCCTACACCCCCTGTGATAATAAATACGAGGTGTTATCTGAATATAAGAGTCGGCATTCTCGTTGATAACAGAAAGAAGACCTCCAGTCGAATGTGATCTACAATGACCGCCATGAATATCTTTCTGCGTATACGGGTTATTACGGCTATTCGCAAATTTGCATTTTGGCGAGGGATATCATTGGTCTGCCTAGTCGATCATTAGGACGGATAATGTAAGAAAATTTGCGGGTCAAGCTCATGTGTGTCACTGAAATGCCTTGATATACATCAGGATTAGTCCTGCATAGTAAACAGAATATTCTACGGACAATTGCATTGCAAGTACAGACTGCAGTATATTATACTACATAGAAAATAACCAGCTCTTATCATGAGTTCCACATGTTGCACTCTTCCAGGAGCTTTCCCATCTCCTTCTCCTTTCCCGTAAGTTCTTTCAACATATTCAGTCCACTTGCTGCCAAACCTATAAGAGATCCACCTTCGTTTCACTGCTACACGTGGAACAGGGCATAGACCATTTCTGTGAGTAGGGCCCAGAACAATGGCCCATCATCCTTATATATCATCCATCCATCCCTCCATGTGTTGCAGAATAAGTTCTTACCCATGAAATCCTCTGTATCCCAGATTCTGATTGGACCATGACCGTCGTTCCCAGGTAAATAGGTCGTTAACTTTGTTCCATCTTGTAAAGATGCCATATGCTGTCTGAAAAGGCTTCCTTGATTCCAAAGTTGAATCTATAGATGGCCGGTGTCAACATCAAAGAAACTTTTGTGCGTGTGTGATCTAATAGCAATGAGTTGGCCACCACAGCGATCGGGATCAAAAGAGACAGTGATGTGATTACAGCAATAAGATGGAGCGGCACCATTACTTTGAATGATGACAGTCAAGCCATCGGGTGTCAAGAGTGCGCGCGTGTTTCGTGAGGTCGAAGGAAAAAAAATGCACAGGAGGATCTGCAGGGTCCCTCAGGTTCCGAACTCAACCAGTTTGAACCATTGTCGACCCCTTTCACTTTGGTGCATATAACCAGACGGGTACATATCAGGCAGGCATTTTGGGATTTCCTGATGCCATATCTTCCTCGGTGCTAGAGGGATAATGAGAAGCGATTCTCCGGATGCATTATTTCTCATATAGTAATGAGAGAATCGGACTCAAAAGCTACTTACTTCATGAGATTCTCAAAGCTGACAAGTCACATCACTAGCATCGGAAGGAAAACAAGTGACGACTTTGTAAACAACTTGGATGCAGCCGGTCACGATCTTTCGCTGCAAAATTCATCCGTTTTGAGCTAGATCACATCCACACATGTTAGTTAAGCATTCCTACACCAGTGCTTGTGAGACCAAGACGGCTCAAAACGGGTTTGAAGCTTTCCAAAGTTTTTACCGCGCCCTTGATCTGTGTATCTAGGACGCGTAAATCCTGCCGTACGCCACAATTACATTCAACCCTAGAGCCTGCTGAGCTACCATGAGTGGATTGGGAGCGGTTAAGAAATAAATAAACTCACAATTGGTTTCCTTCTGTATTTCCATAAGTCATCAAACTCGATACTAACTTTACACAAGGTACCTCTCGCTACGGAGGATTTTCTGCCACTGGGAATAGTTCGATTTTCTTCTTGGAGGATGCTACAAGATGCTTAGGGCGACCTTGACATGATGGGCTCAACTTAAAATTCACTTTGGGGGGAGCTTCAAACACTGTTTGTCTCTGATCCTGCTGTCAACTTTTCCTTGAAGACTAGGAAGGGAACTATCCGCCTCATCGGAATTTTTGACAATGAGTGACTGTCAAAGTCCGCCATCGAACTCTTCGATGAATTCTGTAAATGCCATCACTTCAACATACTTATTTGTTGAGCTAATGAGGCAATAGTGGTGGCGCGTACCGTAGTAGGGACGCCCAATTTTGCCATTGATTCAGATTGCAAATATAGTGGGCAGGAAGCGATGTTGCGTGTACCGGATTTTAGAATCATTGCAACAATAGGCACTGCATCACTAATCGAACCAGATGAGAACTTGATGATCTGTGTTCAGTCATGTCATATAACGAAACTGTAGGGATAGGAGCGACAATAGGCCCTTCCCAGCGACCCTCTGTGACTTGACTTCACAGTGCAATCAGCTTACCATTCGACATTGACACAAGGCGTTTTGATATTCTCTGTTCTTTTTTTCCTTGTTCCTATCCGTGAACACTGATGTTGATGGCAGAAGAACAGGATTCGGCATCACCCGAATTGGGGGTCAAGCCAAGACCACATTCTTCAATCTGAAATCTCATCAAGAACCTTTACTATGACGTTGATCTACCACACAAAAATTTTACCTTCAAATGTTTATCAAAATGATTAATCTCCGAAAAAAACCTTCATCATTTAATCTTTGGTAAGATAATGGTAGAGTTGACTGAAAGATCGCCATTCTTCCCTAAGCGAACCCTTCAATTAGTTGGCTCACGAAAGTGACATCCATCTGGCGTTCTGCGCCGGTCACTCCCACTTGATGTTCGTCTTACAGTTGGGAGAGGATACAGGGTATTGTCCTGAGCAACTGGCGAAGAACATCCCGAGTCGTTGAAACCAATCTTTGAGTCTCTTCGCCACTGGGCGGATCTAAGAACCATCAGAGGATCACAGAGTGACTGACTGTAGGTCGCAGGCAAATGGATATTAACTGCGAAGAATAACAATGTATGTTCATGGTTCGACCGTGTTCAATTTTCCGGTCAAATTTCACATTACTTAGTCTCAGATGCGTGGGCCGAAGAAACTCAAAGAATGGTCTGCCATTGACAGAAATAACATTCACAGCTGGCGTTGGGGTCGGCTGATCTGGATAAATGAATTTCTAGCCAAATCTCGCTACGGGAATGATTCTTCCGGCTATATCAAGCCTATCCACTTCGTCATATCACTCGACTTGAAATGTGGGGTCATGGCATAATCGAGATATTCAAGGGGTATAATTTTGAAACCATATCCTAATTGATTAATTCTTATTGTGGATATATCGCTTGAATTGTCGCTGTGCTCTGATGAGCGTCAAGTGTGTACTAAATTTCGCCTTGGCCCATGTTGTTTTCAGCGTCTCGGTCGGTCTACTCCCCCTTCTTCTCTCCTTGTCACCGCTAAGTTCAGCCACTACATGTGACTCTTTTTCTTCATCATCCTCTCCATCCTCCCCTTCCCCATCTTCCACACCGGCAAAAACCTTCATTGGAGAACACCTTGTTGTGTGTTCCAATCTCAGACGCCAATTGCTCTTATATTGATCGGAATATTCAGCATAAGACTGATACACACATGCCTGTTGTTGTTCGGCGGTGTTGTTAAAAGAGGTGGGAATGTTTTGCGATGATTCCGTAGAGTCCTCTTCGTCCAAATGTTGGGCTAGCGTAAATGTCTCCCAATAAGGAGTTCTCGAAGAAGACGTTTGGGGGAAAGAAGAGGCTTGAGCTCGTTTGAAATCCGAAGGCGTTTGAAGTCCTCCATCACCAAAATGGGGCTTCGAAGTGGAAGAGATTTTGGGGAAGGGTCTATAGTCAATATCATGTAGATGTCCGTCAGAATCGACATAACATGGATAACCACGATTGAATCTGTCAGAAGTGCCAGCGAAGTAAAGTGGATCCATGATCCTCGAATTTTCTTGTTTTTCCGAACGTCGTCTTTGAGGACTCTTATCCCTAAAGCTGGGGGATGAGCGAGATTTCGTCGAGACAAAGGTTTGTGAGGGAACAGATGAGCTGGGATACAAAGGAACCATATCTGGGACCAGAGGCTAGAGGCTTTGTCGTCGGTGCCAGGCTTTTATCCTAGGTCTCCTCGTGGCATTGCTTGCAACTGCTAGACCGTGCATCGTTGATCTCAGAGGTGTATTGTTACGATAAATGAGGTCGTGACTCATGGTGTCTTGATTGGTGAGAAAAATGTAGTGCAAAGATCGTTTCAGAAATGAAAGTCGCATCACATGGCAATGTTTTTCTGAGACAATATTGCTTTGACCTCAAGACTCTTCATGCACTGGTCAGTCGACCAAGATCAATGCACGCGATAGTAATGACAACTCGAAGGCTGTGGATCCGACTTATCTTACGATTTGATGAAAAGTACTCTCTCTCGGATCCTTTTCTTTGTGGTATATTGGCTGCGCATAGAGCTATCATTAAGGCAAATTCTCATGCGATTGAAACGGGTAATATGATGAGAATAATCGTGCCGAAGACTCGATCTAGCGTTCCCAACCCATAATATAATGTTCCGGGAGCCACTCGGGTGTCTTCCATTCTGAATCTGTCAGCTTTGCTGAAATCATCCCAGCAACAACTTCGGCACTTGAGATTAAAAGGATAAGCCGGCAAATTTGACATAGACACAGAAAAACTGACACAGCAAAGGCTCGAGGCATTCCGTGGCCCGTAAATCCAGCAGCTATATACTGGCCTGCCAAATGCGCGAGCGAGCCCACAAGAGGTACACTATTCTCAGTAAACCCCATGATTCCCGTCTACGTGGTCATAATCATACAAGCATCAACATTTAATAACAGTGAGACGTACCCATTCCATTTCAGCATCCTTCCCTTCCTCAAACAAGCCTGTCTCGTTGTACAGACCGGGTAGAAAGTCCTTCAAAGTCTTTCTCACTTGTCCATTCAAAACGCTATCATCAACTGTGAACTGGTCCAATTTAGGACCAGCCGTATCACGCCCTCCGCCAAGCATTACCAATGGTGGCTTATATTCTTCGTCTTCGCCTGTCTCCTCTGGCCGAGGAAACCAATATTCGAATCCCCAGTTAGCTTGCCAAGCATGTTTTTTGAGACGATCGAGCGAGGTTTTGGCACGAACGGCGAACATCTGACCACGAGTGGGAGTGATACGATCTTGGAGCTGGGGCAAGAGATAAGATGCATAGGCATTTGTAGCATGAATGATTGTTTTGCAGGAAAGTGAGCCACGAGGCGTCACTACGATCCACTTCTTATCCTGGCCAGTGGCTACAATTGATTTGGGAGAGGATGTGACAGAAGTTACGGGAGTGAAAGTATGGAGTTTGATTTGGATATTTTGATTGATGGAAGAGGTGAGATTATAGAGATTTGAAACAAATTTGAGGGGCCAGAGATTGTACGAGTTGGTGTATACGCCTGGAGAGTTAATACCATAAGTCTCCCGAAGAAGTGAGTTATAATGCTTGGCACGAGCAAAGCTGACCATACCTGTAGCATCGTTTGTCTATCCAAAAACTCGATTCCATCCAAATTCAGACCGCCTTGTTGAGCATCTTCATAATCCACCAAGGCCTTCCTTTCTTCCTCGTCCTCGTTGAATACGGTTATATGCCCTGCATGCACAAGATCGACTTCATCGGTCCAGCCATGCGAATGAATGATGTCCACGATCGAACTCATCACGTAGTCTTCAAGCGCGTAAGACTTTTTTGCATTCTCTTTTCCATACAATTGCTCTCGAAGCAGGAACTCGTTGAAAATGTTTGGTGTCAGATGACCCCCATTCCTTCCCGTTGCCCCTGAACCTAGAAAGAAACAAGAAAAGTTAGTGTAACCACTTTAGGTTCGTTTGACATGAAGCAAGAGTTACAAAATTCGCGCGCCTCGAGAATAACAATCTCTCTTTTGGAGGTTGGATCTTGTACATTGAAAAAACGTCCCAGATGATAAGCAGAAGAGACTCCGGTAATGCCAGACCCAATGATACAGACGTCGATATCATCATCGTTGAATCCGAGGGGCCCAGTGCTCCCTTCTCGGGTCAAAGGATTGGCATCATATATCCAGAAAGATTTGGTTGGATTTGATACAGGTAAGGTCGACCATGATGGTCGGTCTTGAGAATGATCGGAAGAAAAAGAGTCAAAGGATATTTGTACTTGATCGTACAATTTCTGTCCTGGTGTCACAACATATAGTGTAGAAATGAGGGTATATAAAAGACAAAGCTTTCTGTGCATTGTACGGCAAGACTGGAATCAACCAGCGGGGCGTTAATATTCTCCCACCACGAACCAATATATAGGTTTTCCCACAGTTCGATCAACTGGTGAAAAGCGGTTCTGCTGTTCCACTTTATCATGCCTCAACGTAAACCTATCTCTCGTACAGATACACCAATACTTCCAGATGTAGCCCTTCTCTGTTGACCCCCTGGCCTGGTGGACTACTCTCAACTGCCATTGAAAGGCCACTGTGGCTTGGTCCAAAGAGGGGTACACAACTGGATGAGAAGGACATTGGATGCAAAGTTCCAAGGACTCATCTACTTGAAATTTCAAGCCAACTTTTTTATTGATCTAGATGTAGAAAAAGGAAAGTTGCACTTTGGTGTCTTGTAGGAAGTGTTTACAGGAAACCTCGCTGTTGGGCGAGAGCACGACCTAGACCGCGACTGCTTGGATTTGTTGATGAATATCTGGACCTTTACTGCGATATACCTTGACAACCTGCCACCCTGCTTGGAGAAGTAATTTGTTAAATTCGGCCAATGTGCGCTCTTGCCCATTCATAAGGACCATCATCTAGATGAGGGATGGTAGGAGTCAAACTCTGACCTAGGTCAACGATATAAGATATTGGTACCTGGTTGTTGATCAGATGAGGAGATAAGCTCGCGTACCCCCAATTAGGGAGTAACGGTTGAGGTGGAACAGGTTCAGTCCCTCCGGGAATGTCTTGCGCAACAGTAGTATCCTCGCATGGATAATTTAGGATACTTTCGCAGATGAGTAACATGCTAGTGGGTGCAGCAGCCTCCCTGAGCAGCTTCAAAATCTGTAGGCAATAGCTATCTGCCCAATCGTGCAAAATCATTCTCAAGTAATAGACGTCTGCGTTTTTGATTGGTTGGTCTTTGAAGAAGTCGTTCACTAGAAAATCATGCCAAAAAAAGTGTTGAATACTCAGGGGAAGTTCATTCTAAATAACACGCACTCACCCTGGAGAATTACTCTCCCGGACTGCACTGCGTCCGGCATCGACTCTGCCCAAAACTATCAAGACAATTTCACAAACGTGAACGGCCCCGTCAATCTACATGTCAACATACCTTATTTGCATCTTTGATAACAGAAGGAAGGTCTTGTACGACAATATTTATGCCAGAATACTTTTGAGCTAAAACCAAGCTTTGGGTGCCGACACCCCCGCCAACATCGACGACAGTGCCATTGGGATTGGTACTCCAGTCAAAACCTAAGGCAACAGTCAAACATTATTACAGGAGCCTTCAATCATTATACCTTGTAGTATCTGCTGCGGGTCGAACATAATCTTGCCGCTTTCGAAACCGGCTTGGAACGTGTTTCGCCTTTCCTCGTTGTCTGGTTGCTCGTACCATTCGAATATGCCGAGCTGTGTGTCGAATGCAATGTTGAATGCGGTCTTAGTTGGATTATCGGACAGAGCATATTCAGGTTCGGTAACGGCTTCTGCCATGTAAGCAGAGGATTTTATACACTCGTCGGTGCTAGACATTTTTCAGCTGCGACAAGTCACAAGATGGCTCCTTACAAATGTTCAAATAATGCTGTTATACCAAACGTTCCATTGTATTTGTCTTTGGGACTGGATATGAGAAACCTGTGAAAACAAAACAGTGGGCTTCTAAAATTAAAACATACTTTGCAGTAATCTCAGCCACGGGTTTGTGAGTATCGATAAGACTGCTGATACGATTGTTGGCGAATACATCGGGTGTTACTTCTTTGAAGATGTGCTGAGTAGCCAGAAGGCGAAGGATGCGGCCTATAAAGGATATCAGGATGAGTGAAGCAACACGCAATACTACTGATACTTGCCAAGCTTTGCGGGATGTGTCCCATTCTTTGCGGCAATGTCTTTAATGTGCAATCCCTGTGGAGTGACATAAGAAATTCGAGGAAAAAACTGAAAAGCAGGAATCACCTGTGAGCCTGCTTCTCGTAGTATCTCCACCGTATTTGTCCGGATAATAGTACGAAGTGCTGCAGGAATATAAGACTGCAAACCAACGTCATTAGAATCAGTTGATCTCGCTCAAGTAGAGCAGACTACGTACTTGCATAGCAGCAGTAAAGACCACCGCAGGTGCAGATTGGGTGGTTCCAATAACCTGATAGGCGGCGGCTACTATTTCGAGAACAGCCCGACTGATTTTGGAATTGAAGTGGGCTACGTTGCTGGCAGGAGTAAAGGGCTCATCGGGAGAGGGAAATTGGAGATTTGACTCGGTGCACGTTTGGTCGATTTTATCGATTCCGTCAGATATGATTTTCGATAGGCTGCGAAGAAGGGAAATGGGGTCAGAGTTTCCCATTGTTGAAAGAGATGATAGAATACAGCGACTCAATTCAAAAGTCAAATATATGTTCCGCCACAAACCCAAATCGAATAGAAATTGAGTGATTTCTAAGCTTCGTGCCTTTTGACCCAATGGAATGGAAACGGAAGATCAGATGGGTTGGACCTCTTTGTGGCTCCTTCCTTGTCTAGTAACTTGTTTTGGTTGCTATGAAAACCGTAAAGCAGTGCAGTTCCCATTTGAGACCAGTCATTGACTTTTTGAGGATGTGCTGAGGTACAGATGGTTGTGTATGGCAGTCTGGACCCAGTGACAGGCCCTGAGATCAGGTCAGTTGATTACGATACAGAAGTTGGATCATCTTGATATTAGGGTTTAATTAATGGTGGCTCACAATGGGTAGGGTATACCCCCGCAGGATATTACCAGGGTGGAGTATGGGTAACTATCAGTCTACCCTCTGCCCTCATAATAAGGTAGCTTCAAAAGGGTAAAGTGCATCTTCAAAGATAAAAATATTCTGTCTACTACTATAGTGATTTTTTGTTCATAATGCTCAATCACAGTCCACAGTGGAGCGTGTGTGTAGAACTATTTTGGTGACAGCAGTCAAACCCATACGACATTGTTATCAAGACAACCGTCCACCCAGCACACAATGTGCTATTTGGCATCACCTCTATGATTGCATAGCAAGCTTTTCAGCTACTTACTTTAGTCCACTAGAGGTTGGCAGTCACAAATGGATTCCAAGCCAAGCAATGAAAACTCTTCTAGTGTTTAGCCTTGGAACAAACAACGCATAACACTAGTAAAGCAGCTACCCGGGCGCCAGTTCTCCTGTCCTTCCTCCTTTCATTCCTATATACCTCGATATACGTATCTCCCTTATTCCCGTGCTATGATGCGCCATTTGTTTGTTGCATCCATATTCTTTGTTACACTTGCTGGCGGTGTATATGGCCATGGTCGTGACAGCAATACACCACTACGCCGGCGTAAGACACTTGGCTTTGGTCCGGAACATCCGCATGCTATCTTCAAATCGAATCCGTATCAAATACAGACAACTGGATTTACTCCCCTGAGTTCGGCAACTGATCCATATGACGTAGCTCGTCTATTCGTGTCAGATGTACTTAGTTTATCAAGTGGCTCGTGGAAGATTCGCAAAGATTCTTATACAGATGAGAGCACTGGAATTACTCATATCTACGTTCGTCAAGCGGTCAGTGGCTTGGAGGTCGTTGACGGTGACATGAACATTAACATCAAAGATGGTCGTGTGCTATCTTATGGTAATTCGGTGAGCGTCGCCTATGATTCCCGGAAGGGTACATGTTGACTCGATGAAATCTTAGTTTTATACAGGCCCCTCTCCTACGCCCTTTACTAGTACAGCAACGCCAGAGTGCCTTCGTCGTCCTCGGGATGAACTCTGCGGGCGACTCCATGAAGTATCTTTTGTGCGGCAGACTGCTAATGAACAGGTCATCATGAGCAATTCAGCTGTCCCTCCAAAATTGGCCCACATCATTGAATCCAATTGCGCACATCCTGAAATCCGTACATCTCTTTCCTCTGATCCCACCGATTTCCGCTTGGCTCTCCTTCAATTTATGGCTGCTGCCACTCCAAACCGCGAGCTCGCAAATGATATTGCCACAAATCCTCATCGTTATATGGAGAGCATGATTATCGTGGACGAAAGCCATTTCGCTCCGGGACCGGAAGCTCACGCTCTATTCAAGATAGACAATGTACCCGACACTGTTAGCCCAGTGAAGGCTCATTTGGCCTATATCCAGATGCCTAATCAGAGCGATGATGCTACGGAACTCCAGCTCGTATGGAAGTTCGAGGTTGAAATGCAGGACAACTGGTACGAAAGTACAGTCACAGCTGTTCCCCCTCATTGGATCGTCTCTGTCGTCGATTGGGCATCAGATTCCTCCATTCCCATTCCGTCAGACGAGGTGAAGGCGACATACAATGTCTTCCCTTGGGGTACAAATGATCCTGAAAGTGGACCACGTTCATTTCAGAAGGAGAACTTTGATTCACTTGCGTCTCCTGCTGGCTGGCAAGCTCTCCCGTACGAACGCGATCCTACTTCTAGATACATCTATCCCAGTGCAAAAGAGGGCTTTTGGAGGAACACCACCACTACCTGGGGCAACAATGTATTTGCTCAAGAGAACTGGGAAGGTGCGAACAACTTTGCTGACAACTATCGTCCTGCAGCCGACAGGGGCAAAGTGTTCGATTTCAATTATAAACCGAGAGAGACAGATAGAGAGGGTGCTTATGAGGAAGCTCAATCTTATATCAACGCCACTGTCACCCAGCTTTTTTACACCAACAATATGATCCATGACTTCTACTACCGCTATGGCTTCAACGAAGTTGCTGGCAATTTCCAGCAGTACAACTTTGGTCGTGGTGGTGAAGAGGGCGATGCTGTAATTGCCAACGCCCAGGATGGTTCCGGTTACAACAACGCCAACTTCATGACTCCACCTGACGGAAGGAATGGCCGAATGAGGATGTACCTCTGGAACACTGCACTTCCTTACCGTGATGGTGACATGGAGGCCGGTATTGTCATCCACGAATACAGCCACGGTCTTAGCACACGTTTGACTGGTGGCCCGGCCAATTCCGGCTGCCTCGGTTGGGGTGAAAGCGGTGGAATGGGTGAGGGTTGGGGTGACTTTTTTGCTACAACCATCAGGAGCAACCGGAAATACTCTGATTATGCTATGGGTGCTTGGGCTGCAAATCGTGTCACTGGTATCCGTCACTTTGTCTACTCCGTCGACGACGAACTCAACCCCTCGACATACAAGACCCTTGATAAGCCCGGGTATTGGGGTGTTCACGCTATTGGCGAAGTTTGGGCAGAAATGCTCTGGGTTGTATTGCAGAAGTTGATTGAGAAACATGACTACTCTGATGACATGTTTCCTCCTTCTGCTGGTCCCAATGGCTTCGTCCCTCGCGATCATCACTTCTGGAGACAAGATAAGGAATTGTATGTGCCAAGACATGGTAATACTCTAATGATACAGTATGTCTTTCCCC
>Ga0154000_1000111_pt1 | contig 23438 bp, 23 predicted proteins | sample TSNC084MetaG_FD_104674 | JGI IMG/M metagenome (GOLD analysis project Ga0154000, IMG submission 104674) | Attine ant fungus gardens microbial communities from North Carolina, USA - TSNC084 MetaG | ecosystem: Host-associated > Fungi > Mycelium > Unclassified | place: USA: North Carolina, Lumber... | reverse complement strand
TGAGATATCCCATTCGTAAGAAGTAAGACCCCTTGAAGACCACGAGGTAGATAGGGCAGAGGTGGAAGTGTGGTAACACATGCAGCTGACTGTCACTAATCGGTCGAGGGCTTGACCTTAAAGCTAAGAAAGCGTCAAGGGAGCAGGGATGGCAAGACGAATACTTGTATTCGGATTGACAGAACTGAGCCCGAAGGCATTTGCGAAGCAAATGTCATGAGTAGACGAAGTCTACGAATGACGCGGACACTAGCATGGACTTTGATGTATAACAATTTTCGATATGTAGTTTTGAAGGTGCAATACCAACACCCATTCCTCGATAGCTCAATGGTAGAGCACACGGCTGTTAACCGTGGGGTTGTAGGTTCGAGTCCTACTCGGGGAGCTAAAAGCAGCTTCCAAATCGAAGCTGCTTTTCATTAAAAACGACTTGCAATACCTCCATATTTATGGTATAGTATTCGAGCGAGTATTTTAGGCCCCATGGTCAAGTGGTTAAGACATCGCCCTTTCACGGCGGTAACCCGGGTTCGAGCCCCGGTGGGGTCATTTTTGGACCTTTAGCTCAGTTGGTTAGAGCAACCGGCTCATAACCGGTCGGTCCCGGGTTCGAGTCCCCGAAGGTCCATTTTTTAATAAACACAAATCAATAATTTCTTAGTTTGGCCCGGTGGCTCAGTTGGTTAGAGCGCCGCCCTGTCACGGCGGAGGTCGTGGGTTCGAGTCCCATCCGGGTCGTTGTTACATTTACTTCTATCAGATTTCAGCCGGCGTGGCGGAACTGGCAGACGCACAGGACTTAAAATCCTGCGGGACTAATCTCCCGTACCGGTTCGATTCCGGTCGCCGGCAGTATAGTTTTTAGCAAAAAACCTTGGTTCTTTCAAGGTTTTTTTGCATTATGTAGGCGTCTTTTTAACAATTTCTAAATGCCTATTCAATCGAAGTATCACTTGAAAGGGGGTTGATGCGGGTCTTCAATTATTGAAATCAACCGTTCAGTGGCCGCCTTACCCAAGTTTTTGAAACGGAGTTAAATCCTGGAGAGCCATTTCGGTCCCTAATAAGATGATTTCGGTACAATCCGAAATTCTGATATCATCAATTTGTTTCTGAAGAATGTCCTCATCCTCAGTAAAGTCCCATAGACCCATTCTGCGATAAGTGGGATGCACATCTTTAACATATTCCAGTTTTTTACACTCTCCCAGCAAACAACAGGAAAATTTGAATCCGGTCGCCGGCACTGAAGAAGCACTCTGCAAGCCTTATAGATAAGGAAATGCAGAGTGCTTTTTTTAATTAAAGATCTCTCTTTTGATAGTATTTACCTATTTACAGGAAAAATTTTATCTGTTTTATTCAAAAGGAGCTCCCCGTTCGTATAATTATGTGTTAATTTAACACCTTTATCCATAAACTGATTAAAGCGGCAATAATAGAGGAGGCAAAGGGAAGAAGGATTATTATGGGAAAAATATGGTTTGACATTCATAATCACATATTGCCCTCTGTAGATGATGGGGCAAAGGATTGGGACGAGTCAAAGAAGATGTTACAGATTGCATATGATGAAGGCATCCGGTATCTGATCGTGACCCCTCATTACTCTATTCGACGATGGTGTGCTCCTTATGACGAGTTAAAGGAAAAACTTACAATACTGCAGAAACTTGCGTTTGAAATTGATAAATCTTTTGAAATTAGCCTGGGCAATGAACTTTATTATCAGCAGGATGCACCGGAGCTCTTGCAGAATCGAACGGTACAGACGATGGCGGGATCGGATTATGTATTAGTAGAATTTTCACCTGTACAGGATTTTCGCTATATACAGAATTCGCTGTATCAATTGCAGATGGAGGGATATTTTCCGATTCTGGCGCATATAGAACGATATGACTGTTTTATGAAGAATTTCAAATATGTAGTTAATTTGACCAGGATGGGTATTTATGTTCAGGTGAACGCCTCAAGTGTGGTGGGAGAAAATGGTTTTTTGACAAAACGATTTGTGAGAAAATGTTTGGAGGAAGACCTGGTGCATTTTATTGGGACAGATGCTCACGGCGCTAAAAAGCGTCCGCCATTTATTCGGAAATGTGCGAAGTATTTAAAAAGAAAATATGGTGATGAAAGGGTAGAAAATCTTTTGTATCATCACCCCATGAATATTATTAAGAATCAACCGATATGAAACTGAGGAGAATAGAGACAATGGAGCAGAGGGAAACACGAGAGGAAATAGAGATTGATTTAAAGGGGCTTTTTGCAGTTCTTTGGTCTAAAAAATGGATCATTATTTTCTCTGGAATTATTTTGGCCTTACTTGCAGGGGGAATCAGCGAGTTTGTAATGCCAGAGAAGTATGAATCTTCAACAAAGGTATACGTTCTGAATCGTCAGACGAGCGATACGGTAACGTATTCGGACTTGCAGACAGGAAGCCAGCTGATGAAAGACTACCAGGAATTGGCGGTTAGCAGAACCGTGTTAGAGCAGGCAATATTAGAATTGAATTTGTCTATGAGCACGGATGAGTTAGCAGGAATGCTTACCGTTAGCGCTATAACCGATACCCGGATTTTAAAAATCACCGTTGCCAATCAGGATCCATATCTGGCAAGGTCTATCGCCTTTGCCGTAAGAGAGGCGGCATCCGTCCATATCCGTGATGTTATGAATATTGAATCGTTAAATGTGGTAGAGGATGCCAATTTGCCGGAATCTCCGTCCAGTCCAAATGTAACGAGAAATGCTTTACTGGGAGGGATTTTAGGAATTGTTAGTTCTGTGCTTATCCTATTCGTGGTATTTATGTTAGACGATACGATAAAGACGGCGGAGGATGTCGAACGCTATCTGGAAGTTTCGGTTTTGGCCAGTATTCCGGTAAGCAAGGCAGTGAGCAAGAGGAAAAGAAGAGCTGAAAGGAGAAAAAGCGGATAGATGGATAATGACATGCTGCATGTAGATATTGAGAAGACCGCGAATGATTATTATGTAGAAGATGCTTATAAGACACTGCGCACAAACGTATTATTTTGTGGCGATGAGAATCAAGTTTTAGCGATTACCAGTTGTACACCAGATGAAGGGAAATCAACGACTTCTTTCGAACTGGCAGTGTCTTTGGCAGAGGCTGGAAAAAATGTGCTTTTTATCGATGCCGATTTAAGAAAATCGGTTATTATCGGCAGGCTTAAAATTAAAGGGGCAAAAAAAGGATTTACTCATTATCTGTCAGGGCAAAGTCCAATTAGTGAAGTGATTTATGAGACGAATATCCAGAGACTTTACGTAATTCTCGCCGGACCAGTTCCTCCTAACCCGACAGAACTTTTAGGGGGGAAACATTTTAAGGCGCTTATTCCTGAATTGCGTAAGGTTTATGACTATATCATAATTGACACGCCTCCGTTGGGCAGTGTAATTGATTGTGCAATTATCGCGAAGGAATGTGATGGGGCAATTATGGTAATTGAGAACCGAAAAGTGAGCCACAAATTTGCTAAAAAAGTAAAGGATCAGCTAAGCAAGGTAGGCCTTCCGCTGCTTGGCGTTATCATGAATAAGGTGAACATTACCGATAAAAGATATTATAGCAAGTACTATGCTGCTTATGGCAAAAAGTAAAAAAGGTAAACTTGCGAGGGAGGCTGGAGGATGCATGAAAAATTGGGGAACACTTGGGTTAAGCATTTTGATTTTTTGTTTATTGATTTATGCTGTACACAAATTTCCTTTGTTTTGTCATATATGATTCGTCATGGAATACATTTTCCGTACGCAAGTCCGATCTATCGAAAAATTGCGATTCTGATCATTATATTACAAATATGTATTGCGTTTTTCACAGAGCCATATTCACCGATTTTAAAAAGAGGCCACCTCAAAGAGTTTAAGGCAAGAGTAAAATATAACAGTACTCTAATTGCGGCGGTATTAGTTGTTATGTTTATGATGAAGTTGTCCGGAGAGTATTCGAGAATGGTAATCTTCTATTTTGGGATAATAAACTGTATTTGCGTATACAGTGCACATGTTCTGCGTAAAATTTCTCTAAAAAAGCGAGTAAAAGATGAAAGAAAATGCAGATGTATGTACCTGGTTGCAGATAAAAAATTTGTTAAAGATATTGTAAAAGCATTGCTTAATAATAAATACAACAGTTTCATTTTAAAAGGAGTTATCGTACTGGATAGCGATGAGACAGGTGAAAAGATTGCTGATATACCAATGGTAGCAAATGAGAATACGATGCTAAGCTTTATAAAAAAGAATGTTGTGGATGAGATTTTTATTAATCTTCGGGATGACAATCTTAAAACAAAAGCAATTACAGATTATTGTTTGGACATGGGGATTATTGTACATATAAATATGGAAAATGTATCCGGCCATATGCCAAATGCTGAAGTGGATAAAATCAATGATCTAACAGTGGTAACAACCAGTATTAGTGTAGCGACATTTTGGCAGATTGTACTAAAAAGGATGATGGATATATGTGGAAGTCTGGCAGGATTAGTGGTTACAGGTATTGTGTCTGTATTTATAGTCCCTCTCATTTATATACAATCTCCGGGACCCGTTTTTTTTACACAAGAGCGGGTGGGTAAGAATGGAAGACGGTTTAAATTATATAAATTCCGTTCTATGTATATGGATGCGGAGGAAAGAAAAAAAGAATTAGTGCTGCATAATAAGATGGATGGTTTTATGTTTAAAATGGACAATGATCCCCGGATTACACCTATTGGGAGGTTTATACGTAAAACCAGCATGGATGAGCTGCCTCAATTTTTTAATATACTAAAGGGGGATATGAGTTTAGTGGGTACCAGGCCGCCTACAGTGGATGAATACGAAAAGTATGCATTGCACCATAAAAAAAGACTTGCGATTAAGCCTGGCTTGACGGGGTTGTGGCAAGTGAGTGGCAGAAATAATATTACGGATTTTGAAAAAGTGGTAGCTCTGGATACTCAATATATTCAAGAGTGGACGTTGGGATTGGATTTAAAGATATTGTTAAAGACGGTGAAGGTTGTATTGAGAAGAGAAGGTTCTTCGTGATTGTGGGGAGGTAGAAGAAATTGCCGAAAAACATAAATGCATAGGGAGAAGATATGGCGCTAAATAGAAGAAAATTTATGAATACATATATTGATAATGGAACTTTAGATGAAGTGATTGAACATATTGAATATTGTATCCATAACCGCATTATAGGACAAGTAAACACACCAAATGTAGATCAAATTGTACGCATGGAATGGGATGAAAAATTCAGGAAAATATGCGACAATTGTGAATTGCTATTGGTAGATGGACATCCGCTGATGTGGATTGCAAAATTATATAAAACCCCATTTAAAGAAAAAATTAGTGGTTCTGATTTAGTGCCAATTCTGTGTGAGCTTGCGGCCAAGAAAGGATATTCGGTATTTTTCTTAGGTGCGGCACCTGGAGTTGCAAAAGTGGCAGCCAATAGGATGCAAGAAAAAAACAAAGGGCTAACAGTAGCAGGTACTTATTCTCCGCCACTTGGATTCGATAAGGACGAAGAAGAATTGCAGAAGATAAATCAAATGTTATTAGAATCGAGAGCAGATATGCTTTTCGTTGGTATGGGCGTACCAAAACAAGATATTTTCATTTATGAAAATATGCATAAATATCAAATTCCTATGTCTTTTTCGATTGGCGGAACGATTGATTTTATAGCAGGAAAACAGAAGCGAGCGCCGAAGTGGATTAGCAATATTGGGTTTGAGTGGCTTTACCGGTTGATACATGATCCGAAAAGGTTGTTTAAAAGATATATTATTGACGACTTAAAAATATTTAAATTAGTATGGAAATATAGGAGTTAATACTTATGGAGTTAGCAGGGGAAAACGTATTATTTTTCACAAGAACAATGCATTTAGGCGGAACAGAGAATGTTATCCTTCAATTATGTGAAGTGATTAAACCATTAGTAAATAAAATAGTTGTGTGTTCTTGCGGAGGAGTAAATACAGAAAAATTGACAGAAATGGGTATCAGGCACTATGAAATCATCGATATTTCAGAGAAGAAATTTTTCACAGTTTTTAAAAATCTAAGACGTATTAAGTTAATCATTAAGAACGAGGAAATTTCAGTCGTGCATTCGCATCACAGAATGGCAGTGTTATATGCTCGGTTGCTATGCGGAACCAAAATCACCCGAATTGCAAATGCCCACAGTATATTCTATGACAAAAAAAGAATGACGAAAATCGCCTATGCTGGTACAGCAGTCATAGCAGTTGGTGAACAGGTTAAAAGAAATCTTTTAGAGTATTTTGGGTTGTCCGAATCACAGGTTGCGGTAATACATAATGCGGCAAAGCCATTTGACGGTCAGTCTAGAACGATTGCTGAACTGGATAAAGCCAGAAAGGAGGGCTATACGTTGGTTGGCAGTATTGGGAGGCTGTCAGTGGAAAAAGGAATGGAGTATTTCATCCAGGCGGCGGCGAAAGTCATAGAACAATGTCCGAACGTTAAGTTCTATATTGTTGGAGAGGGAGAGAATGCCGGGAAATTAGAAGCTATGGCAACAAAGCTATTACCAGAGGGTGCATTGATCTTTATGGGGTATCGCTCGGATATTCAGAATGTTATGCGCCAGTTGGATTTTCTGGTATTGAGTTCGTTGTGGGAAGGGTTTCCGCTAACACCAATTGAGGCTTTCTCGGTAGGAAAAACAATAGTGGCCACAGCAGTGGGGGGAACAGTGGAGATTGTAAAGGACGGGATAAACGGTTATCTGGTGGAACCAAAATGTGTAGAGCAGATTGCAGAGAATGTAATTCAGCTTATTAAACACCCTGATATAAGAATGCGGTTTGAAAAAAACGCAAGACAGACCTATTTGGAAGAGTTCAGTTTTGAACAGTATGCAAACAGGATGATTGAGTATTATCAGAGCCTATAAAGGATTGAAGTGTAAGTGAAAACGATGTGAGGAGAATCATGGATACAAAGTTTAATATGAAAATATTATTCGTACATAATTCAATACCAGAATATAGAATTCCGTGGTTTCGAAGAATGCACGAATTATGTGAAATAAAATATGTGATTACAAATGAAAAACTTGTTAAGAAAATTTACAAATATGATATAGAATCCAAGGAACTGGCAGATATGGATTTTTTGATATTGAATAAGTGTGTAAAAGGAATAAGCCAACTATATACACTAGGAAAAAACATAAGGAAATATGATTATGTCGAGTTACCCCCGGTAGATTCGTTGCGGGAATTATGGATTTCTTACATTCTAACGAAGGTATGCAGAAAAAATAGAGTAGTATTGGGGTATTTTTGGGAAAAATGGGAAGCCCCTAAAGACAAACAGCCGGTAAAAAGAAAAATTAAAAATAGGATACTTGGTACTGCTGCAAAGTTTATTTATAAGAGGGCGGATATTATTTTTGCAGGAGGAAATCTAAGCAAAAAATATTTTATAGATAATGGTATTGATGAAGAAAAAATATACATTTTGCCAAATACAAGTGAGACACCACAGTGTGCAATATCTGATCTAAGAAATCAGTACGGTATAGGTGATAGGAGAGTTCTTTTGTATTTTGGACGGATTATACAAGAAAAGGGTTTAGATTATTTAATAAAGGCTTTTGCAAAACTCAAAAATCAGGAAGACTTCTTTCTAATGATTGCCGGCCAAGGAGAATATCGTTTAGAATGCGAGAGGCTAGCGAATGAGTTACATATAAAAAACTTATGTTTTGTTGGACCAGTATTGCCGAATGAACGAGCCAACTATTTTTTACAGTGCGATATGTTTATATTCCCTGGAACATTCCGTAACGGATGTGTTGATGTTTGGGGACTTACTATTAATGAGGCAATTCAACATAAGAAAATTTTAATTTCTACAAATGCAGTTGGAAGTGCCAATGATTTGATATTTGATGGTATAAATGGCTACTTAGTAGAAGCGGAAAATGTGGATGCATTATGTGAGGCGATTGAGAAAGCAGCAAAAAATCAATTTTTGCAGGAAACCACCTTTGCCAAAGACCTTGAGTTAGGGAAATTATACTCATATGATTCGATGGCCGGTGTTTATCTAGAGACTGTAAAAAAACAACTGAATGACAGGGGAAACATATGAGAGTTATAAAATGGATGAAATCTTATTGCAGGATTGCCATTGCAATATGGAAGGAGTAGTAACAATGTGTCATGGAATATATATTTGCGATGATCAACTTAAAAAAAAAGAATCTGGTGTCGCTAAGAAAATTCATATGCAGATAGATGCATTTCGCAAAATGGAAATAGAAATGGAACTACCAGAATTATTCAAAGATACAAAAATTGACAGGATAGTAAGACGAACGCCCTTACTAATTCGTGGATTTGACAAGAATTTGCGTAAATACATATTAGAGCATTTGAATGTGGAGTTTGTATATATTCGCAATGTAAATATTACTCCATATTTTGTTGAAACTTTAAAATTAATACGAGATGCAGGGATACCGGTTATTTATGAATTCCCGACATTCCCCTATGATCATAACAGTCATACTTTGAAGTGGAAATTGACAATGCTTAAAGAAAAGCGTTCTCGAGGAGAATTACATAAATATGTAAGGAAGGTGGTCAATTTTTCTAATTACGACAATATTTATGGAATTGAATCGATAAGAATTAGCAATGGTATTGCCCCAGATAAAATTACTCCTCAGAATAAGCGAACAGCAGCGAATAACAAAATTGTATTTTCTGGGGTTGCCTTGTTGACATATTGGAATGGATATGATCGTCTGATGCAGGGGATTGCAGACTATTATCAGGGAGATGCTGTCAATAAAAAGGATATATATTTCAACATAGCGGGAGATGGAGAAGAACTGAAGAAACTGAAAAGAATAGCTCAAAGGTTAAGGCTACAAGATCGAGTTGTTTTCCATGGTTTTATATCAGGTCAAAAACTTGAAGATATCTATAATCAGACGGATATTGCAGTTGGGACTTTGGCGCCTTTTAGGAAGTATAAGGATCATGTGATGAGTACTTTGAAAACAAAGGAATATACTGCTAAAGGAATTCCTTTCATTAAAGGAGACCGAGATGACGTTTTTGATGATGCAGGTGTTGATTTTTGTTTTAATGTTACAAGAAATGAAAGTCCGATAAACCTGAATGAAATAGTAGACTGGTATGAAAATTTAAAAATATTATACCCAACAAATAATGAGTTGATTCAACATGTTAGGAGTTTTGCGTTTGATAGTTTAACATGGGTGAAACAATTAGAGCCGGTGGCAGCATACATCTCGTCTGTAGCAGGTAGGCAGAATTTGTAGGAAGGATGCAAAATGAGTTTGAAGAAACTTAGAATTGCTTTTTTAAAATTTAAGATTAAATATCTACGCCATTTTATAAAGCCTTACGATTTTACAGAATTGTTGTTAATGCAAGGGGTCGATGTCGGTATAAATACAATATTCTACGGACCTCATACTCAAGTGATTGATATCGAGCGTCCATGGTTGTTACATATTGGAGATTACTGCAAAATAACTCGTGGTGTAATAATTTTGGCACATGATTACAGCAGATCTGTTCTGCGACGTGTATATGGAGAAGTCATTGGTGAAGCTGGAGAAACCGTTATTGGAGATAACGTTTTCATCGGTGTGAATTCTATCATCTTAATGGGAAGCAAAATAGGAAATAATGTTATTGTTGGAGCGGGGAGTGTTATATCTGGGACTATACCAGATAGTGTTATAGTTGCGGGAAATCCGGCAAGAGTAATTCGAAATCTAAACGAGCATTATAGTATTAGAAAAAGGGAGACGGTTGGAGAGGCAAAAATTATGGCACAGGCATTCTATAAAAAGTATCACAGACTACCTGAAATTAGTGAAATGGGGCCGTTTTGGCAGCTATTCATGGAAAGAAATCTAGATACCGTAAGAAAAGAAAAAGTATATACAAAACTAAATGGAGATTGCGAAGAAGAAATGTTGAGCGCCTTTTTGAATAGTACACCACAGTATAGTAGTTATAAGGAGTTTTTAAAGAGCTGTGGACTTACGATACATTGAATATTAAATGGAAAACATGAGGAAATCATGCAATTAAAAAATGTGATAAAGAATAGAATAAATATGCTGGGGAACAGAATGGTTGAGCACTACGTCAATAATGCAACACTACATAAAGGTGTTAACATAAGTGATAATCGGGAAGTTAAAATAATTGCATCATTAACAAGCTACTCTGCTAGATTGAAATCTCTTCATCTATGTATTAAGAGTATTTTATTGCAAACTAAGAAACCAGACAGAGTAATTTTATGGTTGGGAAATGACGTTTCAGAGCACGACTTGACACCAGAGGTAAACGCATTATGCCAGAATGGGCTGGAAATCCGTTTTGTTAATGAAAATCTAAGGCCACATAAGAAATACTTTTATGCATTACAGGAGTTCCCGAATGATATAGTGATAACTTTTGATGATGATGTATATTATTCGCCATTTACTATTGCGTCACTTTATAAGAGTCATAAACGGTATCCAATAAGCGTGTGCGCGAGAAGAACACATAAGATTTTGTTTTCAAAAGATAGACAAGTAATGCCCTATATGAAGTGGGAATTTAATGCTACAGATTGCAGGCAGCCTTCTTATAAACTTTTCGCTACTGGTGTTGGCGGTGTACTGTATCCACCAAAAGCAATTGCGCCTATAGCGTTTGAAGTAGAGAGAATTAAAGAGGAATGTCTGTTAGCGGATGATATTTGGCTAAAGACGATGGAAATTATGCAAGGAACGAAAGTGGTTTGGACTCCTTGTATTGTTATTATTCCCCCAGATATTGTAAAGAACAGCCAACTAGGGCTCGCCGCAATAAATGTGTATTGCAATAAAAACGATGAATATGTTGCAGACTTGGATAATAAATATCATTGGCTTGATGCAGTTAGGGAGTGAGATAGGACCATGAGGATGCAAAAAAAGGAATTAGTCTATTATGTGGCATTTACTTTATACTTTGTCATTAATATGTTGTATACAACAAGCATTAATAATTTATTTGGACTAATTCCTTTGAGTTCAATTTCTACTATAGTCACGCTTATTATCTATTTGCTTTTAGGATATTTATTGGTTATAAGCATAAACAAAAAATACTGGCTCATTATAATTGTGGTTTTGACGTGTGTTTTGCTAGTTACATTTAATACACGTGGCAATAGTATATTATCTTCGATCTTGTTCATTTTGACTATAGGAAAAATGAATATTAAAAAGTTAGCTAAGTATACCTTCTATTTAAATACAGGAATTATTCTGGTTGCTGCTTTTTGCGCAGTAGGGGGGCTATTGCCAATGCACTCAACGGTTCGTGAAGCTCACATAATATATGCATTGGGATTTGTATCCTATAATACAGTCGCGATTGCCATCTTTAGATCTATATTGTTGTATTGTCTTATAAAATATGAGTCCCTTAAAGTAAGACATTTTATTAGTGTTTTTGGAATCGGATACCTGACGTACTTTTTGACACGGAGTAGAATTGCTTTTTATACAACATTAGTATTTCTGGTTCTCTTGATTTATAGCAAAGTTAGAAAGAATGCGTTCACCAGCAGAGGCTTTTTGATTGTTGCAGAGCTGATATTGCCGTTTTTTACATTTATCAGCGTCTATTATGGAAGTGTATATTTTCTTCAACATGATACATTGCAGAAATTAAATGAATTTTTCTCAGGAAGATTGTATTTTATAAATTACTATTTAACAAATTTTGGAATAAAAATTTGGGGACAGAATATTTTCTTTGTATCATCGAGAGAGGGTGCGGCTACTGGAGCTACATGGTTTGCATTAGATAATTCTTATGCCTACACATTGGTTTGTTTTGGAATCGTAATAACGGCTATATTGTTTACGATGTATTCGATTTTAATTTACAATGCATATAAAAATGGTAAAAAAATGATTTTTTTGTATCTTATTTCCATGCTTTTTGTTGGAATAACTGAGAATGGAATATTTCTGGTTGCAATGAATTTTGCATTACTTTATTTTATGCAATTACTTAATGTAAAGGAAAGTGTATTGAATAAGAGAAAAATATTTAGGTTTAAGATTAAAAGGCAATATCCTAAATTAGGATGAACAATTAGGAGAAGCATGATGAAAAACGGTTTTTTAAAACATTTTGCAATCATAGGAAGCGGAACATTTATTAGTATGTTTCTAGGACTTTTAACAACACCAATAATTACTCGGATTATTAATCCAGTAGAATATGGTCAGTTGTCGATTTTTACAATGTATTCACAAATCGGGATGATGATTCTTTGTTTGGGATTGGATCAAGCTGTAGTTCGATATTATTATGAACAAGATAATCTGCAATATAAAAAAACGTTGTTATTTCGCTGTGTAAAACTACCAGTAATTTTAAGTGCAATAGTAAGCATTGTTATTATTTACTTATCACTCGGAAACATAGTGGAATTTGAATTTAGTAGCTTATTAATTATTCTGTTGTGTTTTTATACAATAGCACAAATAATTTATAGATTTAGTCAATTAATTATCCGTCTGGAATATAATAGTAAACTTTTTTCACTTCTTAGTGTAGTACAGAAGATGACTTTTATTTCCGTGGTAATTCCTGCTGCAATGCTACTAAAACGGGAATATTTACTAATATTAGTAGCGGCAACAATTATTGCATTGCTCCTGTGCTTGATAATAAGCATCGTTTCTCAGTGGAAAATTTGGAATTTCATGGATAATCGTAAAGAGGCATGCACAGTAACACAAAAGGAATTGTTTGGGTATGCATATCCATATATAATTTCAATGGGTGTTTCAACATTATTTCAGGCAACAGATAAAATTTACTTGAATATGTATTGCACGTATAACGAAGTCGGAATTTATTCGTCGACAATGACACTAATTAGTGTATTTTCTATCGTCCAGACAACATTTAATACATTGTGGGCACCTATGGCAGTGGAGCATTATTCGAAGGGCCCAGAAGATAGGATGTTTTATCAAAAGGGCAATAGTGTCATTACAGTGATAATGTATTTTATTGGGATTTGTTTAATTTTTTCTAAAGATATATTTGCTATTTTGCTGGGTGAGAAATATAGAGAAGCAGCTTATATTCTTCCATTTTTGATTTTTAATCCAATAATGTACACAATTTCTGAGACAACGGTAAACGGACTTGTATTTATGAAAAAAAGCAAAATGCAAGTTGTCGTAGCTGTTGGAGCTTGTGCTACCAATATTATTGGAAATACTATATTGGTTCCTCGATTAGGATGCCAAGGTGCAGCAATTTCCACTGGTATATCTTATATAGTCTTTTTCACATTACGAACTTTAATAGCTAATCGGTATTATTATGTGGATTTTAAATTAAAGAAGTTTTATTTTCTTACATTGGTGGTTGTTATATATGCATTATATAATACTTTTATTCCGTTTAATATTGAAACTGTGATAGGATTTATGGTATGTATGGCATTCTTAATAGTACTCTACAAGAATACTATCGTGTGGGGAGTCCAATATATAAAAAGGTAACTCCCAACTTGATAATTTCTGAGCAGGCATAACAAAGTGGGGAATTTTCTCCGCCAAAAGTGGGTATTTTTATTATGCCATTCACATATTATTAAGGGAATGGAAACTTATGAGTGCCGTATGCTGCATCCGGAATCAGGTATCCACGAAGGAACACATGAGGGGACATGAAATAAGTCCAAAAACCTCTGCATTTTTTGGAAAGTACTTGAAAAAACCGCTGAAGTTTTGTATACTTTTTAAAGCGAGCTTGCTTACACTCGATACGACCGTTTGCGTCGGCGATTCCGATGCAGGCATAGATCCAAGTTTTGTGGACATCAATCCCACGACATTGAACATAGGGTTTTCCTGTCAAATACAGGATAAACGATTATGAAAATGTAACTGTAAACTATATAGGTGTTGGAAAGATGGGAGGTGAAAACCTCTTAGATGTCATCCACATCTATACTATAAATAAAATAAGTCCATAGCCTGTATTAATCGGCTATAAGTTTATTATGGGAGGAGATATAACATGAAGAAAAGTATCGCAACTATTTGCCTGGCATTATTACTTATAATGTCCACAGGGGTCAATGTATTCGCCGCTTCTGGAATCAATGCAGACGAGCAACGAGTTCTTGACGCGTTGAGTCAGTCGGTAACGACGCAAGCCGGTGCATCTTTGACTTTACCCAGTCGGTTCATCAGTCAGGCAAAGACTTACATGCTGAAAGACGGTGTGGATCTGACAGCGTCTCAATGCGACCAGATTATCGCAAAGACTAATGAAGCGGCAGCTTTGATTGCAGCAACATCTGCGACTAGACTGCTGGAAATCCCGTTAGATGTACAGAGTAAGTTTGTAGAGCAGGCGAAAGGGGCCGCATCTGTTATCGGTTTAACGATATCTTACAATGCGACGACACGTGAGACTACTGTGACGGATGCATCTGGTAGCAAAGTAGCAACATCTGGGTCTACTGTGAAGCAGACAGGTACTGATTTTAGCAGCACCTTTTTGATCGGTGGCTTATTAGCTGTATTAGTCCTTGCTTCTGGAGTATATGCAAAGAAATCAAACCTCTTTGTGCGCAACAACGTAGATTCTTGCAATGAATAAGAGAACTAAAAGGCTAATGGCATATGCATATATGCCATTAGTTTTTATGTTAATTGGATATCTCACGATGTATATTGCTTTTAAACCGTTCCTGGACATTGGCTTTTCAGTAGCGGATTTGGTTATAGCGAATAGAGAGTTTCCTATGGGGGATGGTTTACATTCTATTTTTCAACCTGTGAATATAACCGAATCAAACACGGTTCCCATGTCCGAGATAGTAATTCCGGAATATGGTACACATTATGCGGAAATTTCATGCGATCGGATTAATTTGTCAGTCCCCATCTATTTTGGAGATAGCAAGGAAGTCTTAAGACATGGTGCAGGGCAATACATGGGAAGTGAGCTTCCGGGTTTTGGCGGAACGATTCTTATAGCGGGTCACAATACGACTTTTTTTCTGCCGTTAAAGGATCTGGAAAAGGGTGATCTACTTCGGATTGTAACCAATTATGGCGATTATGAGTATGAGACGATAGCCATCAAAATATTGGATCATGACGACCCGGAGGCCTTTGATTTACTGCAGAGGGAAAGAGAACTTCTAGTCGCTTATACATGCTATCCGTTTGAAGCAATAAGCGGTGTGAAAACGCAGCGGCTCTTTGTTTATGCCGAAAGGAAAAACGGCCCGGATGTGATTGAGGAATAATTAGATGAAAAAATCAGAAAAAAGCAGACAAATACAGATAATAAGCTATACTAATTCGTTTATTTTATCAATTTTGATAGCGGTTATATGTATCTTGCCCTTATTTTATATATTCGTGCTCTCTCCGGATCGGATATTATATACTATGGAGAGATCGTATTTTTACACCAAAGTTCAGATATACAGCATGGAAAGTGCCTCGGATATCCTGACACCTACCGGAGTTGAGAATTCAATTTTGGATGGTGCTTTTTCTGTTACGGATATTCAAAGTATTGTAAATAATACGATGGATGGAACGTCTGGAGATGAAGCGAAAAATGCAACGATGGAACATGTCAAGAATGTTCTGAAAGAGAATATCTACACATTTATATCCAATAGTGAGATACCGGAAAATGAGGTGGCAGAAGAAGCAATTGATGAGATTGTTCAAGCACTTGCTGATGATTTTGAAAACAATCTGACATTACCCTTTGTAGCACAGCTGCATTCCATACAGGCAACCTATCGAACATTTATGCCTGTGGCTCTGATTGGATCTGTTGTAATAAGCGCGGGTATTGCCTTGCTGCTCCTAAAATTAAATCATTGGAAGCATAGAGCCATCAGGTATTATGCGTATAGCTGTGGCGGGGCATCCCTGATGCTGCTTTTAATACCTTTAGCACTACGTGTCTGGGGGGGATATGATAGAGTAGGGCTTTCGCCGGAGTTTTTGTATGATTTTTTCGTGCTTCATGTGCAGATGGCGCTAAATATTTTTATTGTCTGTGGAGTAGTTTTAATAATCATAACGGTGTTGCTGTGCATGCTGTCTGAGAAGTTGCGGAATTGGCTGACGAAATAACTTCTAAATGCACTTGCATTATGATAAACGCATCAATAAATGTTCCCAAAAGGATCACAGTTGGAAAGCAGTCAAAGAGTATTTACTAATTCTCAAATTGTTTGATATAAAAATAATCCCAACAGCCCCAATAAGGCGAATAGAAAATTTAAGTATTATGGCACAGCGGTATCACTTCTATACATTACGCAATAATACAAAAAGGTGGTAAAGCAGTAAATGAAAACAGCGGTGAAAAACAAAGAAATTATCGCAGTTTATACAAAAAAAGGTGCATTGCTGGATGTGGAGTTTACGAGCAGCGCTTCCTTTTATTATAACGGGGAATTAATAGCCGGCTTTAAAGCAGCACCTAAAAAAGCCATGCTCTATTTGGGGTTTAAAAATAGCGATGACGGCATGCCAGCCTCTCTTGCATTTTGCATGGCATTTGCCCAAAATGCATCACAGTATTTGAGCATTCCCTGGCAGGGGGAGATCGTATGTTGAATGATGTTTTTATCAGTACCGTTTTCAATATCTGCCTGATGGTGGTTCTGGCTGCCATACTGACGAAATTAGCGTTTGTGAAGCGGATTCTACTAAATCGGGAGACGGAGATGAGAGGATCTTTGGAGACGGTGAAGCGTCAGAAGATTTTGAACCGAATTTCTCTGGGCCTGATTATGGGGGGATTCTGTATGGTTTCCAATTTCATTGGCTTTCAGGTAGAAGGATCGATTCCGAATGCCAGAGTGATTGGCGTGATGTCGGCCGGGCTTTTAGGCGGCCCCATATCCGGTTTGCTGACGGCGGGAATTGGCGCGCTTCATCGCTATATGGGTGAACCGGAACGGATTTCTACCTTGGCATGTGTGCTGGCCACCTTGCTTCAAGGTGTTTTGGGCTCCTGGATCTGGTATTGGAAAAAAAAGAATATCCGCTATTCGGCTCGGTTCCTTCTGATCACCACAGCATTGGCAGAAATCGTTCATATGCTTTTAATTCTGCTGCTGTCCAGGCCATATGGACAGGCAGTAGACATCGTGAATACAATTGCCTGGCCCATGATCCTGGTCAATTCCATCGGTATGATCCTTTTTTTCGGGGTCTTCAGGGATACCTTTAGTCAGGCGGATCATGAAGTGGCGCTGAATGTTTCCTTGTCCCTCCGGACGGCGGAGAGATGCATCCCCTATCTGGTCGGAGAGAGAATAAGAGCAGAAGATGTGAGTCAGATTTTGGAGATCATCATGATGGAGTATGCTTGTGAAGGCGCGGCGATGGTTCAGGATTATGATTTTGTGGGGCGGACGAAGGCATTCGAAGGGATTTCTATTTCGGAAGATAACTGCCCTGCAATCCTTACCCGTACTTATCAGAATCAGACGACGGTGGTGAATACAGAAAACTGCGCACAGGGAAATCCCTTTGCCCACCTGTATCAAAAGTATGTGGCGATTGCTTCTCCCATTATAGTGGATGAAGTTCATCGGGGATGTCTGGTAATGCTGCTGAAGAAAAATGCGTATTCCTCGGAAGCGGATAAGGCCTTTATCTCTGGCTTGGCAGATTTTTTTACCACACAGATCAAGCTGTCCCAGCTGGAAGCGCAGAAGGATCTGCGGCGGCGGGCGGAAATTCAGACTCTTCAGTCACAGATTAATCCTCATTTTTTGTTTAATGCGCTAAATACAATTTCTTTTTTCAGCAGGGAGAAGCCGGAGAAGGCCAAGGAGCTGCTGCTTGCGCTAAGTACCTATTTTCGGAATATGCTGCAGGACGTGGATGCCATGATTACCATGGAAATGGAACTGGAGCATGTGAAGGCGTATCTGATGCTGGAAGAGGCTAGATTCGAGGAACATTTGCAGGTGGAGATTAAGGCAGATCCGGAGGCCTTAGGCGCCTGCCGGGTGCCCAATTTTATTCTGCAGCCATTAGTAGAAAATGCGGTGAAGCATGGAGCGATGATGCAAGAATATGGCACTGTGGCGATTCATATTCAAAAAGAGGAGGCCGGAACGCGAGTTGAAATAGTCGATAACGGTCCAGGGATTCCCCCATTGGTGATTGAAAGTCTCTACGGAGGCGAGAAAATACAGCAGGGAATTGGGCTTCTAAATGTGCAAAAGCGCCTGATAGGGATTTATGGAGAGGAAGCCGGACTTCAGGTTTCATGTAATGGGACATCGACCAGGGTTTGGATGGTGATTCCCAATCAGGGAAGGAGGCCAGCATGAGAATGGTAGTGGTAGATGACGAACGTCCCGCCAGAAGCGAATTGATGTATCTTATTAAACAATTGGATTCGTCCGTGGAGCTGACAGAGGCAGACAGCAGTGAAAGACTGCTGGCGCTTTTGGAAGAAAACGAATTTGATGTGTGCTTTGTGGATATTAATTTAAACGGCATGAACGGAACGACTCTGGCGTCTATGATTAAGAAAAGGTACCCGGAGACTCAGATCGTCTTTGCCACTGCCTATCAGCGCTATGCGGTGAAGGCTTTCGAGTTAGGGGCTGTCGATTATCTTTTAAAGCCTTTTGACCTGAAGCGGGTGGAACAGACGCTGAAGCGAGTGAAGCAGAAGGTTCCCGTAAGGCCGGCAGAAATGACATCCTTTGCCGGTGATTTAGATTTGAATAAAATTATGATTCAGGGAGGAAAGAATGTACAGATTCTGGATATCCGGGACATTGTTTTCATTGAAACGGAGCAGCGGGCTTGTAAGCTTTATACGGTAAAGGGAATCAGTATTCAGAATAAATCCTTGAATTATTATGAAAAGCGCTTCCAGAGTAAGTCCTTTTTTCGGATTCATAAGAGTTATCTGGTCAATCTGGAATACGTTCAGGAACTGATTCCCACATTTAACAACGGGTATTCGGTAGTGCTCAAGCATTATGAAAAAAAGCCGCTGCCGGTGGGAAGGAGTCAGATTAAAGAGTTGAGACGGTTATTTGAATAGTAAAACGAGATATGGGGACTGCGGCGAGAAAATTCGCGGCAGTCTTTTTGCGTTAAAACCATCCTGAACCTCATCCTGAACTTGTAATAAAAGCAGTTAAGAGTTTCCGGCCAGGTGTTAAATTATTCCATTCAGGAGTGAGTTTTCGCACTTCATACAAGGCGCATTGACTTCCTTATTTCCAATAATTACAATAAGGCTATCAATACATAACGAGTATGATGTTATTTAAAAAAGAAAAGGAGGAGAAAAGTTATGAAAACGATGAGGAAAATCCTGGCAGTTCTGTTAGTTATTTTCATGGGGATTTCACTGACGGCTTGTGGCAGCAATGCAACAACAGAACCCACAGCGCCGACGGACAATCCCGCTAGTGCAGGAGCAGCAGGAGAAAATGAAGCTCCCAACAGTGAGGTGGACAGAGCAAACGAATTTGTAACCATAGCGACAGGCCCTACCAGCGGTATTTACTTCCCTATTGGCGGAGCCTTTGCTGAGACGCTGAAGGCGGCAGGCTATCAGACGAGCGCGCAGGCAACCGGAGCATCAGCAGAGAATATTGACCTGATTTTAAAGGGCGAAGCGGAACTGGCCATCGCTATGCAGGACTCAGTCGTGCAGGCCTATGAAGGCTTCGGTGCTTATGAAGAGAAGGGTGCGAATGACAACTTGCGTGCGCTCATGAGATTGTGGCCAAATTATGTGCAGCTGATAACAATAGAAAACAGCGGGATCACGAGTGTAGAAGACTTGAAGGGTAAGAAAGTAGGAGTGGGGGCGGCTAACTCCGGCGTTGAATTAAATGCACGTATGATTTATGAAGCTTATGGAATGACGTATGAAGACAGTACCGTAGACTATCTGTCTTACGGAGAAGCCATCGATCAAATGAAGAACGGCCAGTGTGATGCAGCCTTCGTAACCTCCGGTCTTCCGAATGGAACCGTAACCGAACTGGCCACCAGCTACGAGATGGTAATTGTACCGATTGATGGAGAAGGCAGAGATAATCTAATTGAGAAATATCCTTTCTTCAGCTCAGCCATTATTCCGGCAAATACCTATAACAACACAGAGGATGTAGAATCCGTATTTGTGTATAACATTATGCTGGTAAGCAATGAACTGGAGGAGGATGTGGTCTATGACATGATGGAATGCATCTTTGCCGATATTGATACGATAAAGGCTTCTCACAATGCTGCCGATAAGAATATTGACATCACTTTCGGAGTAGAGGATTTAAAGATTCCTCTTCACGATGGTGCTGCAAAATTCTGGCAGAATCAAGGATATACAACGCCTTTCAATTAAATACCGGTAGAAATGTGGTGAGTGTATGAAACGATTTTCCTGTCGGACAAAGAATCGAAAATCAATAGCAGCAGCCGTCGTAATGATCTCTGTGATGTTTGCTTTCCAGGTGACTTTTGCTGCGATGCAAAGTGGCAGGGTGATCGGTATTTCGCATCAGATGACGGGTGAGATTTTCATGACCGTATCCGCAGAGACGGGTGATTCCTTGTCTTTTGGATGGGAACATTCTTTTGAACATGTGGTCTGGAACGAGTATTATACGATCCAAGAGGATGGAGCCTTTCATCTGGATAGCATTGCAGTTGCCGGATTTGGGGCCGGTATACCGGCGGAGATGGATTGTAACTATCGTTATGAAAATAGCCTGGTCTACATGGAGGATATTAAAGGCAGTGTATTTTCCGAGTTTAACTGGATCCATTCTCATACACAGTTGAAATGGATCCGGTTAAATGACCAGGAGCTGCTGACGGGGGAAGATCTACCGCAGGGAGCAAAAATCAACCTATACGTGAAGTGAGTAAGGAGGATTATGAGAAAAATGAAAACTATGACGGGAGAAAATCAAGAAATACATCCGGATGAGAACAGCATTCTGGAGCAATTTGACAAAGAAAGCAGAACCAGAAGTTTTATTAGCCCTGCCATTGACAAAGTATTCAAGGTGGTGGCGCTTTTAGTTACCCTCTATCATCTGGCATATGCTTCCGGCTTTCTGATGCCGGCGACATTAAAGCATCGTTCGCTTCATGTGGGCATGATTTTAGTGATGGCGTTTGCGATGTACCCAGCGACAAAAAAAGCCAGCCGAAAGAGCATCGCCTGGTATGATTATATTCTGATGGCACTTTCCATTGTGGTTCCTGTATACATGTGGATGAATTACCAGCCCATTATCGACCGCGTAGGAAGTGCGAATACCATGGACGTGATTATGGGAACGCTGTTGATAGTGCTGGTTATGGAGGGGGCCAGACGAATTACGGGGTGGACTCTTCCGATCCTGGGAATTATATTTGTGATATATGCCTTGATGGGCGCCAAGAATGGTTTAATTCCCATCAATATCCCCGGATTATTTATGCACAGGGGATATAGCTGGACCAAGCTGATCGGACATTTGTTTTCCAATACGGAAGGAATTTATGGTACCTCGATCAATGTATCGTCTACCTATATTTTCCTGTTCATTGTATTTGGTGAAGTTATGAACAAATGCGGCATGGGGCAGTTCTTTAATGATATTGCCAATTCCATCGCGGGCCATACCAAAGGCGGTCCTGCCAAGGTGGCCGTTCTTGCCTCTGGATTTTTGGGAAGCATTAATGGCTCTGCTATTGCTAACGTAGTAACGACAGGTGCATTTACCATTCCACTAATGAAGAAGACAGGATATTCCAAAGAATTTGCGGGTTCGGTAGAAGCTACTGCCTCTGTGGGAGGCCAGCTTCTTCCTCCGATTATGGGAGCGGCGGCCTTTATCATGGCGGAAACCCTGGGGGTAAAATACAGTGCCGTCATTGTATGTGCAGCGGTTCCCGCCTTAATCTATTATCTGGGTATCATTTTCCAGATTCAGATGCGTGCTTCCAAAGACCATCTGGTGGGAATTCCAAAAGATCAGCTTCCCAAGGCAGGTGAGGTCATGAAACGCTCTGGCCATCTGCTCATTCCGATTGTTTTTCTGGTGTATATGCTGTTCTTCAGTGGGAAGACGGTAATCATGGGCGCATTCCTGACAATTATCTTTACGATTGTTATTGCACAGCTGCGTTCCAGCAGCCGGATGAGCGTGAAGGATTTATTGGATGCCTTTGTTGCCGCTGCGAAATCTACGGTATCGGTGGCCATTGCCTGTGCTTGTGTCGGTATCGTCATTGGGGTGTGCAGTCTGACGGGATTTGCCTTGAACATGGCCAGCAGTATTATTGCGCTGGGAGGACAGAGCCTGATGCTTACCCTGCTGTTCACGATGATCACCTGCATGATCCTTGGCATGGGACTTCCCAGTATTCCGGCGTATCTGATTACGGCGACCATTGCGGCACCCGCACTGATACAGCTGGGGATTCTCCCGATGGCGGCTCATATGTTCTGTTTTTATTTCGCAATGTTTGCGAATCTCACACCGCCGGTCGCGCTGGCTGCTTTCGCCGCTGCCGGATTGTCCGGAGGGAATCCGATGAAAACGGGATTTGCTTCCGTGAAACTGGCACTGGCAGGTTTTATTGTTCCTTATATGTTCATTTATAATAAGGAATTGCTGTTGCTTGATACTTCCATACTGGACGGTATCCGGGTAATCATCACTTCCTGCATCGGTGTATTTCTTATAAGTGCGGCTACGGAGGGGTACCTGTTTACCCGGGTGAAGTTCCCGGTCCGGATTGCGATGATGGGAGGAGCGTTCCTGCTGATTAACAGTTCGCTGATCACAGATATCTTTGGCATTATTGTCTTTGCGGCATCCATCTTCTTCCAGAAATACATGGCCAAGAGGGAGTCGGAAAGCAAAACCATTTCATCGGATGCTGCCCTGTAAAGAGCCGGTGAGCGGTACAGCACACTTGGGAATCCTTTCTGTATTTGTTTCGTAAGGTTTTTGCCGGCCAGTTTGATTTTACTGCAAAAACAGCGAGGATTCCCAAAATTTCGGATTAAATAGGATTAATAAAAAATTCGTATCCTATTGACAAAATTCAAGAAATGCTGTAGAATCAATGATGCTGTAACAATAATGCTTCATGTGGTTTTAGACAGCACAGAATTTAATACGCGCCGGTAGCTCAGCTGGATAGAGCGTCTGACTACGGACCAGACACTCTCAAGCGGAGTGTACCCTCAAAAATTTAATGTGCGCCGGTAGCTCAGCTGGATAGAGCGTCTGACTACGGACCAGACACTCTCAAGCGG
>Ga0154000_1000109_pt1 | contig 23467 bp, 19 predicted proteins | sample TSNC084MetaG_FD_104674 | JGI IMG/M metagenome (GOLD analysis project Ga0154000, IMG submission 104674) | Attine ant fungus gardens microbial communities from North Carolina, USA - TSNC084 MetaG | ecosystem: Host-associated > Fungi > Mycelium > Unclassified | place: USA: North Carolina, Lumber... | reverse complement strand
GATTCTACCGGTTCCCGGCTTATATAGCAGAGATTGGCAATCTCTTCATTGACCTTAATCAGCTTACGCAGCGTTGATTTATCTAAGACCACCTGGGCATAATGCTTGACATTAGCCGAAGTCGGAACACTATTAATTAATTCGCCAATAAATTCCACGCTGCCCAACTGCTCAGGAATATCTTTCGTTTTTAGATTTTCCTGCAGCGTTATTAAATCTATTGGTTTTCCTTCATCACTTATTTCCACAATAATATCAAATAATACGCCATACTGATGTTGGTAGAAGTCTTCACCGCTGATGATTTCCGAAGCGGTGACTATCGCATCCACATCCATAATCATTGAACCAATAACGGCTTTTTCCGCCTCAACACTATGGGGTAATATTCTTTTAACTAAAGCCTCATCCATGTTTTGCCCTCATTCTAAGCTTCCAAAACCTTCACCGTAATCTCGGCAATGACTTTGGGATGCACTTTATATGAAATCAAATGATTCCCCAATGTTTTAATCGGTTCCGATAACTGCAGCTTCTTTTTATCAACATCAATATCAAGCTGCTCCTTGGCCGCTGCCGCAATTTCTTTGGCGGAAACAGAACCAAATGTTTTTCCGCCTTCACCTGTCTTTATGGAAACCGAAATAACCTTTTCTTTAATATCTGCCGCAAATGCTTTGGCCTGGTCTAATTGCGCCTGGGCAATCTTTTCATCATTTGCCTTTTTTAACTTTAAGTCGTTTATATTTTTGCTGGTCGCAGGGGTTCCCAACTTCTTAGGTAAAATAAAGTTTCTTGCATAACCGTCGCTGACATTGACCACTTCTCCTTTTTTACCTAATGCTTTCACATCTTCTAATAAAATAACTTTCATTTATATTTCTCCTTCATTCTTCATGATTTTCAGCTGCATCTTTACCTGAACCATGGCCGCTTCGGCACTTATACCCTCAAGCTGCGCTCCGGCAACAGTACTGTGTCCGCCGCCGCCAAACTTTTCCATTACCAGTTGAACATTAATTTCTTCCAATGATCTGGCACTAATATAAATCACACCGGCGACATTAGTGAAGACAAAGGAGGCCTTTACTCCATCTATTTCCAAAAGCTCGTTGGCAATCTGAGCCCCTAATACTGTCGGACTCTCTATCCCCTCCGCATCACATTCTGCAAAAATATAACAGCTATCAAACAATGTTGCCTTCTTAACCGCCTCGGCTCTCGCCTGATATGTTTCCATATCTTCACGGAAAATCATCCGTACCTTTGTTATATCGGCTCCGCTCTTCTTTAAAAAGGCAGCTGCTTCAAAGGTTCTGACGCCGGTTTTACTCAAGAAGTTATTGGTATCAATCATTAAGCCCGCATACATCGCATCTGCCTCTACCTGCCTTAATTTGACGCCCTCAGTGATATACTGAAGTATCTCCGCCACCATCTCACAGGCCGATGAGGCATAGGGCTCAATATAGGAAAGCACAGCATTTTCAACACCTTCACTGCTTTGCCGGTGGTGATCCAATATGACAATTGTCTTTGTCTTTGAAAGCAACTCCGGACATTCCGTATAAGAGGGCTTATTGACATCCACGATAATGAGCGCCGTATTCAGATCAACAATCTCCATCGCCTGTACTTTCGTCAAAAACATATCACTGTCATAATTGGAATTATTCTCAAACCAGGCTTTAATAGGCCGCACACTCTTGGTCACTTCATCAATCACAATATAAGCCTTTTTATTCAATGTTCTTGCCGCACGGTAAATGCCGATGGCAGAGCCAAAGGAATCTGCATCGCCAATCTTATGTCCCATAACCACCACCTGCTCTTTACCCTCAAGCAGCTGTTTTAATGCGTGGGCTTTAACTCTGGCCCTTACCCGGGTTCCTTTCTCCACTTGCTTTTTCTTGCCGCCGTAATAATAAATCTTATCATGGTCTTTAAGTACCGCCTGGTCACCACCGCGGCCAAGAGCCAAATCAATGGTATTTTTTGCCCACTCGGAGGATTGGTTATATGTCGCAGCATTGACCCCAACTCCGATACTCAAAGTCACCGGCATCTCATTTCCTATATTAATCTCACGGACTTCATCAAGAATGGAAAACTTTGTCGCCTGCATTTGTGGCAGATATCTGTGCTGGATAACAAAAAGATATTTATCTTTTTCCAATTTATTGAGAATGGCATCAAAGCTCTGCATATACTTACTGACCTTTCTGTCAATCAGTGCCGCAAGCAAAGAGCGCCTCACCTCTTCCGTACTGCTTAGGGCTTCCTCGTAATTATCTATATAAATAAGTCCGCAGACCAACCGCTGTTCCTGATTCTCCTTAATATATTCCTTGACTTCCGTTTCATCAAAAAGATACAGTGTATAAAGGTTCGGATACACAGCTCCCGCCTCCACCAGTGCATTTCCTTTTGAAACATCTTCAAGATTTATTCTGGATAGAACAATTCGAAAATAAAATTCTTTATATTCTGCATTGGCCACCAGATTTTGATCGCCGTCCGGGAACTTTTCCGGAGCCAACTCAGAAAATATGGTGTCGATTCCTTTATATGCACCCTTATCACCAACAATCTTTTTAAAGTATCTATTGGCCCAAAGAATTTTCCCATTCTCATCTAGTAGCGCATAGGGAATCTCCATGTTATAAAGCATCTTATTTTGTACTTGCTCATATTCAAGGGCGAAATGAATTAAATCATTGATAATCTTAGGTTTTACACGGGTATAAAGGAATAAAGCGATTAAAATATATACCACCAGACCACCTAACGCAATAAAACCGGCAAAAATATCGATATAAAATACGGCAATTGTTATCATAAGTAAAAAACCGCTTAATACTATCGGCCACCTGATATATGCTCCCAGCTGTCCTTTCAGTTGAACTTTATTTTTCATCGGTTTACCCCTTTAACAAAAATTTGAAATATTTGTTTACATTCTTTGTTATTATAACATCTAAATGCCATTTGGTAAATAGGCGGATTAAAAGAATCGGAATAAATCTTGAAAATGTGTATATAATGTCTATATAAAAATCTTGATTTTGTGATTAAAATAGGTATCTAAAATCTTGATTCCGTGTTATAATGTATATAATGAGAATCTTGATTCTGTGATTTTGGGAAAGGATAGCCTTATGAAAAGAAAAATTTATGCCGAACTTGAAAGTTGGAAGAAAGACGGAGCCGGGAAAACAGCTTTGCTAATTGACGGAGCGCGTCGTGTCGGAAAGAGTTTTATTGCGGAAGAATTTGCAAGGGCCGAATACAAATCCTATATCCTGATTGACTTTAACCGAGTCAGCAACGAGGTGACGGATTTATTTATCCACTACTTAAATGACCCGGATACGCTTTTTATGTACCTTTCCGGTTATTATAACGCGAAACTGTATGCGCATGAATCTCTAATCATTTTTGATGAAGTGCAGTTGTTTCCGAAAGCCCGTGCTGCAATCAAGTACCTTGTTGCGGATGGTCGATATGATTATATGGAGACAGGTTCCTTAATGTCTATCAATAAGAATGTCAAGGACATTGTGATTCCGTCTGAAGAACGACACATCAAAATGCATCCGATGGACTTTGAAGAATTCCTTTGGGCTATGGATAACGATACTCTTATGGATATTATAAAAAAGTGCTACGAGGCAAATAAGCCAATGGGGCAGGTCATGCACCGAAAGGCTATGGATTATTTCCGTCAGTATCTGATTATTGGCGGAATGCCGCAGGCGGTACATGAATATATAACGACGCACGATTTTGACAAGGTGGATCAGATAAAACGGGACATCCTGACACTTTACCGTGCAGATATTATCAAATATGCAGAGGGTTATGAGATGAAGGTTACGAGTATCTTTGATGAAATTCCCGCACAGCTGCAAAAACATGAAAAGAAATTCAAACTATCATCAATGAAGAAAGAAGCCCGTTTCCGGGAGTATGAGAACGCCCTGTTTTGGCTGGATGACGCTATGGTTATGAACATCTGCTATAATTCCACTGCGCCAAGTATCGGTCTAAAGCTCAATATGGATCGTATGACATTAAAATGCTACATGGGCGATACCGGTTTGCTAATCAGCCATGCGTTCGATGAAAACGGAATTGTCAGTGAAGAAATTTACAGAAAGTTATTATTTGATAAATTGGAAGTGAACAAGGGTATGATTGTAGAGAATGTTGTTGCTCAAATGCTGGTGGCAAGCGGACATAAGCTGTACTTTTACTCGAATCCTTCCCGCAGCGACAGCCAGTCCCGCATGGAGATTGATTTCCTCATTGCAAAGAGCAAAATCAGCAACCGCCATAACATCTCCCCAATCGAGGTGAAGTCCGGCAAAAATTATACGCTTTCTTCTCTGCGCAAATTCATAAAGAAATACGCCAATCAGACACATATCCCTTATCTTCTACACACAAGCGATTTGAAAGAGGAAGAAGGGATTGTATTTCTTCCTCTTTATATGACACCGCTTCTCTAATCAAGACCATCAGCTCACCCGTAAACGGGTCTAAAATTCTCATTTCAGCAAAGCTTCCATAATCCCATAATAGCACTCTGCCGCTTTAAGTAATTGGTCAATTTCAATATATTCATCAATAATATGTGCAAGGTTTTCTCTTGAGGGACCAAGACCAATAGTTTTTATCCCTGCTTCACCCGCATAATGGCTTCCATTAGTACAGAAATTATATTGTGTGATTTCTGGCTTGAATCCCATAGTTGTAAGTTTGGTAAGGATAATCTGCACAAAAGGCTCATTAGCCGCAAAGAGCCATCCTGGGAAAAATCTCTCTCCACAAATCCAATTGCCTGTAAAGCAAGCCTCTCTGCCTGTGGAAAAGCACACTCTGGCTTTTAACTGTGGATCCTCTTCCATTAACTTGTCTATTACGTGTTGTATGGGAGCAATGACATTTTCCTTTGTATCTCCAATCAAAAGACGTTTATCATAGGTCACCCGACAATAATCCGGCACTACCGAGGCTCCCGGATAAGGTGATGATTTAATATCTGTAAGCTCCAAAATTCCTTCTCCCAATACCGAATGGCAATCCGGCTGAATGTATTTAATTGCTTCAATGATATGACACATTTTATAGACTGCATTTATGCCTTTTTTCGGATTAGCCGAATGTGCCGGCGTACCAAAAGTTTCAATAACCAATTCTCCCCGACCCCTTTGACCGGTCTTTATATTCAATTCAGAAGCTTCACCAATAATCACATAATCCGGCTTCACATAAGCACTGATTTCTCTGGCTGCCACACCTTCAAAACATTCTTCATAAACGACGCCTGCCACATAAATATCGCCCGGAAAATCATAATCACAATCTTTGGCAAAATATGATGCCGCACACAGCATTGCTGACAATGCGCCTTTCATATCAGTAGTGCCGCGCCCATACATTTTGCCATCCACAATCTCCCCACCAAAAGGATTATGACTCCACATGCTCTCATCTGGAACGGGAACCGTATCCATATGCCCATCAAATAGTAGTACAGGACCATTTCGTTTGCCGCGTATATGACAAACGCAGTTTCCATACTTATCCAAACGCACATTACTGTAGCCTGCATTTTCACAAAATATTTGTATCTCATCTACAACCCTGTTCTCAAGCCCACTGTAGCTTGGCGCCTGAATCAACTTCTGACATAAATCAATCAGCTGTTCTTCTCTATCTTTTCTTAACATTTTTACCTCCTTATTAATATTTTTCCCAAAGTCGTCTGGCATGATGTCTGCATTTTTCAAATATTTCTTTTTCATCAAGCATCGTACACTTGCCTTCTTTCACCACAACATTTCCATCAATAACAACCGTATCCACATGAGCGCCCATCCCAGACAGCAAATGAGATAAGATATTTTCTTTATATAAAGGTGTCGGATGATTGTAATCAAACACAATAAAGTCAGCAAGTGCACCTATTTTAAGTATTCCTAGCGGATATCCAAAAATCTGATTTGCCAATATTTGACTATTCGTGAAGCCAAGCTTCCAGGTCTGATCTGCCGAAAATGCCGCAGGACTTTTTACATCGAGTCTTTGCATAATAGCGGCAAACCCGAGTTCATTGAACAAGTCATAGCTGTAACCATCGCCTCCTAGCGTGACTCTTACACCTTCACTAAGCATAGCGCCGACAGGAGCTATGCCTACCGCATTATTTGTATTGGATTGGCAGTTATGAGCTACTGTGACTCCTGTATTCTTTAATATTTTTCTTTCATTTTCACCTATATGAACACAATGGGCTGCAATAGAATTATCGCCAAGAATACCTGCATTAGCCAGACGCTCAACCACATGTTGATCATACAGCTTGTAGCTGTCAGATATATCAGCTTTTGCTTCAGCTACATGAATATGGAAGCCGCAGTCTAGTTCTCTCCCTTTTCCGCTGCATTCTTCAAGTGTTTCCCTACCAATCGTATAGGAAGCATGCATGCCTACTAAACCTCTAAATTGATTTTGCCCAGTAAGCATCAGATTGTTTTTTCTTATGAATCGTTCATTTTCCCTGAGTCCGGCATCTGCCCTCTCCTTACCATCCCGATCCGTAACTTCATATGCAAGGCATCCCCTAGCACCGACTCTAGTCATTGCTTCCTGAATAATGTCTAAGCTTCCATCAATGCAGTTTGGACTTGCATGGTGATCAAAATAAGTTGTTGTACCACATTTTAACCCCTCAATAAGTCCCATCATAGTACTATAATAAATCATTTCTTCATCAAGGGCTTTATCCACCCGCCACCACATACGTGAAAGTACCTGCTGCCAGTTTAAAATCGGTTGTTTAATGGGCATTCCCCGCACAAACTGACCATAAAAATGGCAATGAGTGCTAATCATTCCCGGAGAAATAATTTTCCCATGTAAATCAATGACACATTCACCCGCATCAATTTCTAGATCTGACATTTGTCCAATGCGGCAAATCACCGATTCATCTACACTTAAATAGCCATCTTTAATGAATGGCTGTGACATATCCCCTGTAATAATAACGGCATTTTTATAGGTTGTTTTCATCCCTTTCTCCTTTAACATGTACGATGGATAAGTCTTCCGCTTCCCGCCTCCACAGCACATTTTTCATCCACAAATATTCTCCTTCCACAGCTTATCACTTCATCAATATTCATATGGACACGCAATCCTTCAAAAGGTGTATAATCACTTTTTTCATGAAGTTTTTCAGCCGTAATGACATGTTCACTTTTCGGATTTATAACAACAAGATCTGCATCACTACCGACACGGATACAGCCTTTTTGAGGATAAATACCGTAAAGCTTTGACGGTATCTCACTGACTAAACCGGCTAGCCGTTGTATATCCATCTGCCTTTGTATGACTCCAAGCTCGTACATGACTGCCAAACGTGTCTCAATCCCTGGCATACCTCCTGGAATTTCATAAAATTTATCCGAAATGTGTTTCTGTTCCAAATAAAAGGCACAATCATCGGTTCCAATTGTCAATTCAGCATCTCCCTGCAGCAATTCCCATAGGTATTCTTTATCCTTAGCGCCCCGAATAGGTGGATATACAATATATTTTCTTCCATTATTGCCACTATATACCTCTCTGGTAAAATATAAATAGTGGGGACAGGTTTCGCCATAAACAGGAAATCCTTCTTTCTGGGCCTGTTCAACTATTTTAGCTCCGTTTTTACTGGAAATATGACGTATGAGCAGGCGGACGCCAGTCTCTTTTGCTATTTGAACCATCCGGTAAATTGCCGCTGCTTCTGACTCATCGGGATTGCTTTTGGAAAAATAAGATACATCTGTGTGACCCTCACGTAACAACTGGTTTGTCGCCTCCATAATCATAGTTTCTGTTTCTGCGTGGACAGTAGCCAGAGCATTGCATCCGGCAATGACCTTAAAGGCTTTTTTAAGATCTCTATCCGAAACATATAGCCCTTCATTAGAATAAGTCGTGTAAAATTTAAAGGAGGTAAAGCCTTTATTAACTAGATCAGGGATAGCCGATAGGGTCTCTTTGTTTATATCTGTTAGTGTCAAATGAAATCCATAATCGATGATACATTTATTTTCAGCCTGACGAATTCTATTGGATAATGCATCATATATACTGAACCCCTTTTTTTGATCAGCGAAATCAATTAATGTGGTTACACCACCATAGGCGCCGGACAGTGTACCATCATAGAAATCATTCATTGTTTGAGTTCCTCCAAAAGGAAGCAGCATGTGGGCATGGGTTTCTATAACTCCCGGAATAATAATCTTATCGGTGCCGTCAATAACCAAATCTCCATCGGTTGGAATCTCTCTTTGAATATTTGTTATTTTCTCTCCATCAATAGCAATATCAACAATACCCATATCTTTTGGACCATAGGCATGCACTTTTTTTATTAATAGCCGATTCCGTATAATAAACATCCTTTCCTTTGAGTAACTCTGCAGAAAAAGATGTTTTCTTTTTCTGCAGGTTCTTTATTCCTTACTGTAGCGTTATACTGTTTTTTGCACATACAGACTGACAGACACCACAGCCCGGACAGATATCTTTGTTGACCAGGGGAAATAATCCTTTGTCCTGGCTCAGGGCTCCAAATCCCGCATCCCAACAGGCTCTTACACAAGAACCGCAGCGAATGCAAGTTTTTTCATCAATCGTGCATAATACTTTATTGTTTAGGTCCAACTGTGAATGATCCAAAATATATTTTAAGGATTGACCAGCCATGGCCTCAATAGATTCATAATTCCTTTGCTCGATATAGCCACTAAGTCCCTTACACAAATCCTTCACCATATCAAAACCGTATCGAGATATAGCTGTACATACCTGTATATTTTTTGCACCTAACAAAATAAACTCTGCGGCATCCTGCCATGTAGATATTCCGCCAACCCCAGCTACCGGGATGCTCAGCACTTTAGCTATTTTTGATATACAGCCCATGGCTATGGGCTTTATTGCCGGTCCTGACAAACCTCCCCAGGTGGAATAGCCGTTATTATTTAATCTGGGATAACCTGTGTCCAAATCAATTCCAATAAAGCCCCTTACTGTATCGATTGCACAGACCGCATCTGCACCGCCCTCGCTAGCTCCCAAAGCAATATCTATGATATCAGTCACATTTGGTGTCAGCTTTACAATCAACGGTGTCTTTTTTCGTATCGAATCTTTAATCGATTTAGTCGTTTCTTTCATTAATTGGCGGTTTGCCGCAGGAATATTATTTGAAGCTTGCTGTGAATCTCCTCTAATACTATGCTCACCCTGAGGACACGACATGCTGCACTCAATCATATCTGCTCCGGCGTCTTCTAGACACTCAACCAGCTTTACCCAGTCTTCATAACGCGAAGCCATAATACTGCCAATAAGTACGCGGTCAGGATACTGACTTTTAAAATAAGTAATGTCCCGCTGTATTTCATAAATCGTACGTTCTGAAATCAAATCAATATTATAAAATGCAGATTGCGGTCTTCCCATAAAAGGTAATCCTGCCATATACGGTTTTGCCAGAGAAGGCGAATATTCCGGCAGAGATGTCGTTTTAAACACAATACCTCCCCACCCCTTCTCTAACGCTCGTTCAACCTTATCTCTGCTATCTGAAGACGGAGATGCGGCAACCGTAAATGGATTGATAAAATCCACTCCACAAAAATTAACATTTAAATTTCTCATGTGCATCTTCCTTTATGATTATGAAATACTTTTATTGTTCAAAAGATTCAATTATTTCAACTTCTCCTGAAATGATTTTATCGCTGAGGGTATTTAATTCCGTAATAACAGCTTCCGGTACGGCTGTACCAAAGTCTGCCAGTATAACCTCTTCACCTGCCCAATCGGGACGGTAAACACCACCGAATTCACCATTTTCAATAAGCGTGGCCTGATTGACTATAACTGGTTGTACAACTTCCAATAATGATGTCAAGAACAACTCTGGCGCTAAATGATTCTGATCAGAACCGTATCCCATGATATAAACACCTGCCTCCTTTGCCGCCTCAACAACCCCAAGACCAGTATTATCAGCACTCTGCATGATAACGTCAACACCCTGCTCAAATTGAGCCATAGCTGCTTCTTTGCCTAATGCAGGGTCATCAAAGGTGCCTGCCATAATATATACGACATCAATATCCTCATTAATATACTCTGCACCTTGTATATAAGCATTTTTCATACTTAACTGTCCGGCAGATTCTTCGCCTCCAACATATCCGATTATACCACTTTCACTCATAAGAGCCGCTAATGCTCCACACATAAAGGATCCTTCATAAGTCTTACTGTCAACCCAGCCTACATTATTCGGATATACATCTGAGGCTTCTTTTCCATATACAAAGAAATAGGTGTCGGGAAAATCTTCTGCTACAATGATTGCAGCGTCCCCAAACTGGGATCCTTGGCCGATAATCAAATTATACCCTTGCTGTGCATAGTTTCTAAATGCCGTCTCAATATCGACAGTCTGCACATTTTCTGTATATGCTGTCTCATAGCCTAAATCCTTTAACTGCATCAGTCCTTCATAAGCAGTCGTGTTCCATGATTGATCTGTAATAACTCCCGGTAACAACATAGCTATCTTTGTTATACTTGTTCCTGAGCCAATTGACTCTGTTTCATCAGTTGATTTCTCTGTTACTTGTTCTGTTGTTTCACTTTCTGTCTGACTCGTTGATGTCTCGCCAGAGCCCGAACAGGCACTTAACACACTCAATACCATTACCGCTACTACTACCATTGATAAAATCTTTGCCTTTTTCATTTTTAACCTCCTAGACTATTTTAGTAAATTTATTCACAAGGCGTCATTCCGCCCTTGCTACAAGTTCCAGTGCTGTGCTGATTTGCTCTACCATACCGTCAATCCACTCTTCTCCAAATTCCTGTGAAGCTTCAAAAGGATTTCCAATGACTCCATCGACAGCAAAATCCTTAGTTAACCAAGTTTCAATAACATCTCCTCTATTATCAAGAATTTTATCCCAGCACTCCATAGATTTATCCAAATCAGGTGTAATCATTGACTCTTCCACATTTTCGGGATACAATGCCATCATGACACTTGTTTCTATCTTATCAGCATGTATTGAATAGCAGTCTGCCCCTAGTCGTTCCATCATGCGATCCGTATTTATGAAATAAGATTTCATCCCTTTTAGCTTTAACTCCCGCAGACCTATCTGAATAATATGATTATTCCCTCCATGTCCATTAATAATTACAAGTTTTTTGATTCCAGTTCTCAACAGAGACTCGCCGATGTCGACAAGCATGTGTAAAAAAGTTTCGGCGGACAAAGTAATTGTTCCCGGGAAGTGAATGTGTTCAATACTAAGTCCATAGATTATCGGTGGTAACAGTAAATACTCTGCCTGTAGCGATACCTTCTCCAGAGCTTTTCGAGCATACTTACTACTGATTAAGTAGTCCGTTCCCACCGGAAGATGCGGCCCATGCTGTTCAATTGCTCCTATGGGCAGTACGACAATAGCTTCTCCTTTCTCGGCCAACTCGGCTATCTGTGAAGCTGTTTTCATTTCATATTCTATATAAGCCATTATCTCTCCCCCTTACTAGCGTCCTTCTTTTTCATAAACAGCACCTACTGTCTTAGGACCCTTCATATTCCGTCCCAAAAGTGCCAATCCCAATAAGGCGGCTACATAAGGAAGCATCAAAAGTAACTGATACGGGATTCCAACCCCAAGTGCCTGTAAACGTAGCTGAAATGCATTGACAAACCCAAATCCAAAGGCTCCGATAATCGAGTACACCGGATTCCAATGACAAAGTATACATACCGCCAAGGCAAGAAATCCTCTTCCCGCACTGATATTTTCCATAAAACGTCCAACAATACCTACAGTTAAAAATGCACCCCCAAGGCCTGCCATAAAGCCGCTAAAAGCAATCGTGCCCCAACGAATTCTTATGACATTGATACCACAAGATTGGGCTGCTCTGGGATTTTCACCGAGAGAACGTATCTGCAGGCCAAATTTGGTCTTATACATTACAAATCCAACAGCAAAAGCAAGTATAAATGCCAAATAAGTCAATATGTCCTGTTCAAATAAAATCGGTCCAATTATCGGAACAGATGATAACAAAGGGATTTTAATAGGGTTTATCATTTCCACTGTAGGAGAAACACCGCTTGCGCCATATAGTACACGATAAAGATAACTGGTAACACCTGCTGCAAACAGGTTGAACATAAATCCCACAACCGCCTGCGGTTGATTTCTTGATACTCCCACAAAAGCAACAATACACGAAGAAATAGCTCCAGCAAGCCCACCGAGAATAATACCAATTGCTATATTTCCTGTAGAATTATAGGTAATCAGTGTCACAAAAGCCCCAATAAGCATCTGACCTTCTAACCCGATATTCATGACTCCAGACCGCTCCGCAACAGCTTCACCAATTGCCGGATACAATATCGGTACCGTCATTCGAATTGATGCGGTCAGCAAGGCTGTTATAAATGTCATATTCAGCATCGTTATACCCCTCCTTCACGTATGACTTTGACTTTCTTTTTTCTTTTAATACTAAAGCTGCATAATACAAATAATACAATCAGACCTTGTAAAATACTTACAAGTGTCGTCGGTACCCCACTGGCCGCCTGCATGATTTCAGCTCCTGTGGTTAGACTAGACATCAATATGGCCGCAACTAATATTCCCATTGGGTGTAAAAGACCGAGTAAGGCAACAACCATTCCTGTTATACCAATTCCTGAAACCATATTTTCAATCAATTTAAATTGCACCCCAAAAACCTCAATAGATCCTGCCAATCCAGCAAATGCTCCAGCAATAACCATTCCTTTAAAATAATATGAAGGAGTATTAATACCAGCATACATTGCTGCCTTTGTACTAATCCCTACAACACGAAGATTGTAACCAAAACGAGTTTTCTTAAGAACAATCCAATAGAATACGATACAGACCAGAGCAATAAATATCCCTATATGTGCCCTAGATCCTGTGAATAATTTCGCCAGATGCATATTACTCGCTATTTTTTCAGATTGGGGATTAATCCCGCCGGAATCCATCAACGGACCATGAACAAGCCATCCAATAATATAAACCGCAATATAATTCAACATTAATGTTGTGATAAGTTCACTTGATCTAAAATAAGCTTTAAAATAACCGGCAATACCTCCCCAAATGGCTCCAAATAACGTTCCCGCAAGCATGCCGAGAATAATACCCACTACACCAAGATTTTCCACCCGATCGGAGGTAGTGATTATAATTGTACCCAAAGCACCCATATAAAGCTGACCTTCACCGCCCAGATTATTACAAGCTCCATTAGCAGCAAAAGCAACACCGACACCTACTATAATCAATGGTGTTGCTTTTGCGATGATTTCACCGATGGATTGCGTGCTTAGAAATGGCTGCACCAACATCTGTTTATATGCTTCAAGCGGACTGACACCCATTGCCAGAATAAACACCGAGCCAATTAATAATGCCACAATGACTGCCAGAATAATCATCGAAAATTTAAATAATTTTGCAAAAAGCTCTTCATTCACCTTAGATTTTATTCCCTTTATCATGATTCCCGCACTCCCATCATCATTCTGCCTACATCATATACTGTAACATCTTGGGGGAGCACTTCTGCCACCACTTCCCCCCGATATAGAACGATTAACCGATCAGCCAATGCAAAAAGCTCCTCCATATCACCTGAAATCAGCAGCACTCCTATTCCCATATCTCTCATTTCCATAACCTTTGCCCGGATAAACCAAGATGCTTTAATATCAAGTCCTCTGGTGGGATATGAACATACAATGGCCTGAGGCATTTTATTTAATTCTCTTGCCAAGATTAATTTCTGGAGATTTCCTCCCGACAAATTTCCTGTTCGGGCATTAATTCCTGTTGTTCTGACATCATAATCATCAATTGCTTTTTTTGTTTGCTCTTTTATTTTCAAATAATCCAACAGTTTATGTTTCTTCGGGGGCTCCTTTGAACGGAGTATCCAGTTTTCGTAAATAGGAAAATCTTTAACCGTACCAACCTCATTGCGGTCAGAAGGTACATAAGCTATATCATTATCAATAAAGTCCTTTGCCGTAATCGTGCTGATTTCCGTACCTCGAATGTATATCTTTCCCGATTCAACCTTACGCACTCCAGTAATAACCTCTGCCAGCTCAGCCTGTCCGTTACCTTCCATACTGGCAATTCCTACAATTTCTCCTTTATTGATAGAAAATGAAACACCATTTAGAGTACTAACACCACGTTCATCTTTTGCCTTAACGTCCTTAAGCCTGACAACTTCCTCTTTCTTTTCATCGGGGAACTGCTTCTTTTCCAAAATGGGAGCTTCCATATCGGATCCCACCATCATTTTGATGATTTTGGACTTATCCGCATTCTTAGTCATCATTTCCCCTTCAACTTTACCTTTGCTTAAAACTGTAATTCTTTGGCTGATATGCATGACTTCATCTAGCTTATGGCTAATGAAAATAATGCTTTTACCATGCTTAACCAAGACTTCAATTGTATCAAATAACATATTACATTCCTGGGGCAGCAATACTGCTGTAGGCTCATCCAATATAAGTAAGTCAGCACCTATATAGAGTAATTTAAGTATCTCTATCCTTTGCTGCATACCGATACTTAATTTGCCTATCGGGGAATGGACATCCACCTCCAATCCATATTTTTTCCCTAGTTCATCGAGCGTTGATTCAATCTCATTATCATTCTTTAATTTCCACCATGGGTCGTTTCCCATAAGAAATACATTTTCTGCAGCTGAATACACATTTACGAGCATATAATGCTGATGAACCATACCAATGCCGTATTTCATGGCATCTCTGGGCGATTTAATATAGATAGTTTTTCCATCTTTTTCTATGCTGCCTTCGTCTTGCTGATACATACCATAAATGATATTCATCAATGTGCTTTTACCGGCTCCATTCTCTCCTAAAACAGCATGAACCTCGCCCGGATAAATTTTTAAGTCAATTTGATCATTTGCCTTAAAATTTCCAAAGCTCTTACATATTCCTTTTAGTTCTAGCATTGGTTTTAATTCTGGCATAGTTTTCACCCCTTTTATTCAAATTCAAATCTTGTTACTTAAGACCCATGTTGCCTTGTTAACAGCATTGATTATTGGTATATAGCCCGTGCATCTGCACAAATTTCCTGATAGAGCCAGACGAATATCTTCTTTTGATGGTGATGGATTGTGCATCAACAGAGCGTAAGCACTCATAAGCATCCCCGGTGTACAATAACCGCACTGTACGGCACCCTCTTCTACAAAGCATCTCTGTAAAACCATGCCAATTTCCAACTCACTCAACCCCTCAATAGTTAGGATTTCTTTATTATTTACTTGCCCAGCCAGAACAAGACAGGCATTGACAGCTACACCATCAAAGACTATCGTACATGCCCCGCATTCACCAATCCCACACCCTTCTTTAGTTCCAGTCAGATTAAGGTTCTCCCGGATCAGATCAATTAAACGCATCTGTGCTTTAGCTATAACTGTTACTGTTTTAAAGTTTAAAGTAAATTTGATTTCATGTGCTTCATTATTCTCCATCGTCCTTCTCCATCATTTGATTTAGTATCCGGTTACAAAGAATCTGGGTTACTGGTTGCTTATATTCTGTAGAAGCACGAATACCAGAAATCTCAGGTATTTTATCTGACAATTTTCTTGCGGCAATAGAAATGGTTTCTCTATCAGGTTTTTTATTGAGAAACAATTGATGAATCTCTTCAAACAACATAGGTTTTGGGAAAACGCTGCCCACAGATATGCGAATATCTTTTACGATACGATCGCAACTTTGTATGACAACTGCTGCAATGGATAACCGCGATATGGATAATACATTTCTCCTTCCTACTTTGTAAAACAAGGACTTTGCATCCGGTAATTTATCAACAATAATTTCTTTGATAAGCTCATCAGGTTCTAAGGCACTATTATAAGGCTGATTGATAACATCATATAAGGAAAGCTTTCTCCTCATGCTGCCCTTCATCAAAATCACCTGTGCCCTTAGTGCTGATAATGCCGGTAGGGTATCCGCAGCCGGTGATGCATTGGCTATATTTCCTCCAATAGTCCCACGATTACGAATTTGAGGTGATCCTACGGTGGCAGATGCGAGTCCTAGAATCTGTGCATATTGCCGAATTAATGAGCTGTTTACAAGTTCCGTATGAGTTACCCCACTACCGATATGCAAATGAGTTTCCGATTCATGAATATATTTCAGCTCATTAATCTGGGAAATATCAACAACCCATTGATTCAAGTAACGGTCATCTTCTCTGGAGGCTACCGCAACATCAGTACAACCGGCCACAAAAACACAATCATTGTTTTGCTTTTCTCCGTATTCTAAAGCTTGAGTGATTGTTTCTGCTCTGTAATAGCCCTTACATCTCATCCGCCATCACCTTCCTTCCTGCAAAAAATACGGTATCTAAATCTGCCGGTAAATTTCTAATCCTGTGTTTCCCACCCAGTGCGTGATTGATTGCACAAAGTATCGCTCCTGCTGAAGGCTCGACGGAAGGCTCTCCAAGTGATTTAGCACCAAACGGACCTCTTGGATCCGGATTTTCTACCAGTATGACCTCTGACTCCCGTATATCCATCATTGTGGGAATAATATAGTTATCTAAATTCAAATTCTTTATTCTCCCATGACTAATGGCCAAATCTTCTGTTAATGCCATACCAGAGGCCATCACAAGCCCTCCGTATATTTGTCCTTTAGCCATTTCAGGATTGATCGTCCTTCCGGCATCATGACAACCCACCAGTTTAATGATTTCCACTTTACCAGTACCCACATCCACTTCAACCTCCACAGCATGGCTGGAATAGGTATATGTAGCAAACGGTTGTCCATACCCTTTGGCTTCATCCCAGTTCAGGGGATAATTTGAAACTGTTCCTATACTGACCGGTGTATAGCCCCTTGAATAACAACAAGCAACTGCTTCCGAAAAGGTCATCTGTTGATTTTCCACATAAACATAATCATTGATAAATTCTACGCTTTCCTTATTTCCACCATAGTGTTCTACTAAAGCACCAGAAATCGTATCTTTTATTTGATTTGACGCATTAATAATAGCATTCCCCCCCATAAATGTCCCCCTAGAAGCAACTGTCGCCCCCGGATCTGGTGCCCTGCTAGAATCAGTCGCATTCATTGTAATTCTTTCCAAACTGACTCCCAAGGCTTCTGCTGTTATCTGTGCCATAACGGTTCTGAGACCCTGACCTTGCTCTGTAAGTCCAATCGATACAAGCACGCTGCCATCAATTTCCACTTCAATATATACGCGACTGACATCAAGTCCTTCTGCTCCAAAACTGACTCCCCGCATACTACAGGCGATTCCCACACCACGGCGAATATATCCGCTATTCTCTTTTGAGTATCTTTCATATTTTCTATCAAAATCAATAGCCTCAGCGGCCTTATCTAGCACCTCAAGAATCGATACAACATGAGTATCCAAAATGTCACCACAAGGTGATGTATCTCCTGAATGCAGCACATTCTTACGCCGAAGTTGATACGGAGATATGCCAAGTTTATAGGCTAGCTCATCCATTGTGTTTTCCATGCCTAAAATTGCCTGGGGCGTTCCAAACCCTCGCATTGACCCTGTTTGGATATTATTAGTCATGATTGCTCTGGCTCTATACAATTGATTATCAATTTTATAAGGTCCTGCCCCCAGAGTTGCTGCTTTCCAGATGACTCCACCGGACATAACCACATAGGCTCCTGATTCTGCCATGGCATCCGCATAAAGTGCTTTAAGGTTTCCCTCCTTATCAGCTCCTAGTTTAAATTTTATATTAAATGGGTGTCTTTTATGGGTTTCACGGATTGAATCTTCCCTACTCAAGACATACTTTACCGGTCTATTGGTCATTAATGAAATCAGGCTTCCACGGACAGCAAGTGGTTCCGCACTTTCTAGTTTTCCTCCAAAGCTCCCTCCCAAAGTGCTTTGAACAGTGCTAACTTTAGCTAAAGGGATATTCAGGGATCGGCATACAGACTGCCTCACCATATAGGGGTTCTGCATGGATCCGTAAATAGTTAATTTCTTACCCTCATTTTCAGGTACCGTTACAATTGCTTCAGGCTCAATATATGCATGCTCTACAAACTGTGTTGAATATTCAGTTTGAATTATCACATCTGATTTTAAAAAGCCCTGATCGACATCGCCCTTCTGGGTTTGGCACTGGCTGCAAATATTCCCCGGATAGTCCTCAGTAACCAGCTCTTCACTTGCCAAAGCCTTATCCATGGTAAATAACGTTTCAAGTATTTCATATTCAACCTTAATCTGACCGGCTGCCTTCTCTGCAATTTCCATTGTTTCAGCCGCTATGGTTGCAACAACATCTCCAAGGGTTCTTGTTTTATCAAATGCCATGACAAACTGATCCTTTACTAATTCTCCAATCACCTTAAGACCAGGAATATCCTTTGCCGTTATGACACAGACAACCCCTTGAATAGCCTCTGCTGCAGATGTATCAATGCTTAGTATTTTTGCATGAGCATACTGCGCATAAACACCTTTTGCATAAAGCATATTTGGATACTTCAAATCAGCTCCATATTTTGCCCGCCCGGTAACCTTATCCCAAACCTCCATTCTCTCTACAGAAGTATTAACGATATGTAGCTTCTCATTTCTTTCCATTTAACTGCCTCCATTAGACTGCAATGAATAGCTCCACAATTTCACGTAAAGTCGAATCTTCTCCCACGTTACCTGGAAATATCACATAAGGTAATCCCGGGAATTTACTTTCATCTCCCGTCATCCATACAGGAATTCCCGGTGCTATCTGCCCCATAACCAAAGCTCTTTTCACCTTCAGTGCTATTGTTCCCACATCACTGGAAGTTATGCCTCCCTTTGCAATAATAAAATCAGGACGCACGTTTAACCTTCCGATGATACTGGAAACTGCGTCAGATATCTGTACAGAGATCTTCAATTGCTTTTCCTTATCATCTGTATCCAGATCAAAACGTTCCCTCCTGGTATAAACGACTACTGTTTTACCATTTCTAATATTAGCTTCAGCAATCTTAAGCACACGCTCGACTTCCTTTTCCAACCCTAATTCTTCGACTATGCGATGCTGATTAAATTCAATAAATTCGATAGGATATGAACAGCTTCGCAATTCCTCTAACTGTCTGGTAGTTTTCATTACATGGGATCCGATGAGTACAATTCCACCATTCTTATTATCTTTCCCAATCAACTCATTGCGAGATAAAAGCGGCTTATCCGGAATACCGCCAAAAACTTTCGTTACGGCTGCCGCTGAGCGAAATATGAATTCTTTTCCTTCAGCTAAAGCCTTAATAAAAGCAATCATAAAAATCTTCACATCTACATAATCTACCGCATTCACAATTACTTTGTTAAAATTCTTTACCTGAATTAATTGTTTGCAAATATATTCAATGTCCAATGCTCTTATTTTTTTCAAAGAAATGTAAACCATATCAGATGCTTTATAAGCCCCCTGGTTTTTTTCCTCACACCACTCTCCCATATGAGAAGACGTATATCCGAAGGTTTTGTCATTTGCAAATTCCGTCTGTGCCGCAGGTACAAGAACGTCATTTTCTTTGACATAATGTATATTGTCAATGGTAAATCGGCCGCCCTCCTTAAAAAAAGGAAAAATAATTTCTCCATCATAACGGATATTTGTTAACGTTTCAATTTCTTGTTTTAGCACTTGCGTCTCCGTCGGATAGTGCCCTCTTAACGTGGAATCACTGCGGCTTATGATAACAAATTCTTTTCCTGTAAATTTAGATGCCTTTACGATATTTTCAGCTATTATCCGATGCTCGGATATTGTTTTGTCTTTTGAAAAACTGCGAGAATTTGTCAAAATAAAGAATAAGGAATTTTCTTCTGTAAAGCCCCTGATAATTGATTCCTCCTTCCAATCTGTATAAACATAAACATTATGTACAGTTTGCACACCTGTGGGATCATCATCTAACACTACGATTTTACGGTTTAACAAGTTTAGTCCTTTGTTCAATAATAAATCCACATAAGCTTCATCAACTTTTGGAATTTCCTCTAAGATGGATATATCAATTTTCTCTTGCATAATTATAATCCGCCTTTCGTGCTTTTTTTGTTATTCTCCTCCTGTAGGTTGCTGACACACTACAGAACCTGAGGGGTGAGTGACGAGGATGTATAGCGGCAACCTCGCATGATTACATAAGCCGGTCATCCGTTAAGGCATCAATGAATGGCGTAAAAAAGTAGCCCGTAAACTTATTTCTCTCAAAATTGATTCGATTTCGCCGGATGATGCAAAACTCCTGTAGCAGAATTCTTTTTATTGATTTACCTCTATTTCTTTGTTTCACACTTATCTTCTCTGTTAATGCCCTGATCAATTTGTATATCTGCAAGATCCTCGTAATATTTGATAATCGCACTATGATCCTCATTTAAATGTCCTTTAACCTTTAAAGCCTGCATAATCTCCAGAAGATAGCTGCTAAGTGGCAAAGGTACGTTGATATCATGGGCAGTTCCCATAACGTTTTTAATATCTTTCAAATTAATTGACAGTTTCCCTCCAGGTTCAAACTGACGATGTATCATGAGTGGTGCTTTAGCCTCTAGCACGGCACTTCCTGCTAACCCTCTACGGATGGCTTTATACACATTATTTGGCTCTACTCCAGCCTTTGCTGCCAGTACAAGGGCTTCCGAAACTGCAGCAATTGTCAAATTAACGATGATTTGGTTCGCTAGCTTTGTAATACACCCGCTCCCGGATTCACCTATATATTCTGCTGATGAACCGATCATTAATAAATATGGCAAGACTTTATTAAAGGTTTTTTCATCTCCGCCTACCATAATTGATAATGTTGCATCAACTGCTTTAGGCTCACCGCCACTTACCGGGGCATCCAAATACTCACATCCTCGTTCATGTAAAAACTCTGAACACTGCCTAGCTTGCGTTGGCGTAATAGAACTGCAATCAACTACGACTGTTTCCGGCTTAATCACTGTTCCAATTCCTTCCTCTCCACATATCACCGCCTTTACAATGTCATCTGACGGAAGTACCGTAAAAATCATTTGACATTCCATACCAATACGCTCAAGTGAAGCATATTTAGCTCCATACACCACTAACTTTTCAACAGCACATGGGTCAACATCATTAACAAATAACTTACATCCCTTATCAATTAAATTCTTTGCCATTGGACTTCCCATAATCCCCAAACCTATGAAACCAACAATACTCATACCACCTCATACCTTTCATCTTGTTCTATAAAATCTCCTTTTCTAGTGTTAGTATACTACATACCGGAATACCGGTCAATAGTTTTTTTCTTTTTATGTGCACAATATATATTATTTCAAGATATTAACAATTATTTTTATATTATCCGCACATAAATTTATCATTAATAGATATATATATCATGATTCCGGGGTCAAAATCACCAATTAAATAGTTTCCGGCAAATAACTAGAAGGGAATATAGTACTTCTATTATCCTGCTTTTTATGCTAATACCGGATTTTGCGCATAGTTGCCTAAGCCCTTCCGGTAATTGAAAAACTTCCTGAAATTCAGAGCTGCTATCTTGCATCCAAAGAAGAGACATTCGGGGCTTCTTTGCCAACAAACTCTTCACAATGTTTGCTTTTTTCCTAGTATCGATTTCCCTTGTTTTATGTTTTACTTTATGTTAGTATAAAAACACAATATTGAATTTTTTCCATTTATCACCTAGTCTACTATTCCTAAGAGCAATAAAAACAGCAGAACGAATCTACTTATGATAAAACAGCGAAGCATCAATCAATATTTGCTTTGACTTGTATAAATCGGAGGGTATCATGAAAACATTTAAACGATTTCAAGAACAGTCTTATGACTATTTAAAAAAACAAATCTTTACGGGAGAGTTGCAGGAAAATGTTTATTATTCAGAATCTAAACTTGCAGCAGAGCTAGGAATTTCCCGCACCCCTATAAGAGATGCCTTACAAAGACTAGGCCAAGAAGGTTTTATCGATATATATCCTAGCATTGGTTTTAAATTACATACAATGACACCGGAAGACTTAATTGACACATATCAGCTACGCTCTGCAATTGAAGTATACTGTACTCATTTAATTGCATCCGAGTACAAGACACCAAGAGCTCAAGCATTATTGGCAGATCTTAATGCGCAGCTGGAAAAACAAATGCATATATTTCATACAACGGCTGACACTGCAACTTTTACAGACTCCGATCAGTTATTTCACACGCTAATCGTTGGTTATGCCAATAACAAAACATTTAATTCTATTTATGATAATAATTTATATCGCATACGTTCCTTTATAATTAACTCTTTTAAAATTGAAACCCGCATGGAAGAGGCTATTAACGAACACAAGGAAATATATAATGCTCTTTCAATTGGTGATCTGAAAAACATTTCTACCGTAACTCTAGAGCATTTAAATAGACTAAAGGAAATCTCATTGAAGATTATCTCCGATGAAAATGTAACCAACTAAGCTGTGACACTTTACGCAAGCACCCATGACGGTTATTAACTGGGTGATACCCGCGAGCAGCCGGCCGGCATGAAGCGTTTTTTCATTCTGCGTCTTACGTTTCGCAATGCCAAAGCTGCCTTCATTTGATGATTTCATCGTTTCAAGACCACCGCGCAAATGCGTTTTACTACCTTCTCTTTTCATTGGAAGCGTCGGGTAGAGTTGCTACGCCCTACGTGGAACGCTTCGCGTTCCCTTCCCTTTCGACCCCTGTGCTTGCAGATTTTCAAAAACCTTTCAATTTCTTCCATCCTCTTCCGGCGCAAGTTACAATAAAATAAAGCACCCTGTAAAGAATGCTTCGCACCAGATAAATCTGGCAAGTTCTTGACAGGATACTTTATTTCATTGTGTTTGGTCAACAAGAAGATGTAAGGAAAAGACTACTTGTCTACTTCTGTTTTAACTATCCCAAGCCCTTTCATTAATGCATCTTGAATAATACTTAAATTATCTTCATACTTTGGCTCTTTAGCTTTTATCACATCTAGAAACCGTTTTAGAATACCATCTACAATAACAGTCACTCCGTGAACCTCACACGACTAAAGCCGCATGCTTCATGGATCACTCCACAAATTTCCTGCTTCCCAGACCTCGCAACCTACTATCTCCACAGGCGTTAATTTCCGTAGTCCCTACGGTATTTTCTTTGATTAGGCGATCCTTAAATCCTC